>Ga0066605_10001527_pt1 | contig 15286 bp, 12 predicted proteins | sample SaaInlLV_DNA_10m_FD_60385 | JGI IMG/M metagenome (GOLD analysis project Ga0066605, IMG submission 60385) | Marine microbial communities from expanding oxygen minimum zones in the Saanich Inlet - SI075_LV_DNA_10m | ecosystem: Environmental > Aquatic > Marine > Unclassified | place: British... | reverse complement strand
GTTTTTATAATTCGTTCCTTCCACTAAAAAATGCAGCTTTCTACTCAAGGATATTCAGTTAATTCTTCATTAAACTAATCTCAGCCGACGCGGAGCCGTCAATAAACCCAAAAAGATGGTCAACGATGCTGCACAGAAAAGTAAGAAAAACAAAAGCGTCTTGGGAGTGGAATAAGAATGAGATAAAAGAATAGCTTTAGTTTGATATTCATCTATTAAATTCCTGTTCCAACCCTACACCTGCAATAGATATATCAAGGTTTGCCAATCAAGTAAGGGCGACACATTTGATTTAATCGGCCAACGATATGCTATTGGCTTTACAGTAGAGCATTTATTCTAAGCAACTGCTAGCTCCATTCTCAGTGATGAAATCTAGCTTCTTCCAAACACCGCCTGCAGTAGCCACCAGTTCATAACTGTACTCTAAGCAGGTGCTATCGATTTCCTGGGGTTCAAAACTACCAATTTAGAGGCCGCTATTAGCAATAATATAGGTAACTCTTCCTACTAGCTTCCCTTTCAGCCAGCTCCCTTCATATTGGTTACCGTTTGGAAGAGTATATTTTGCCGCACCATCCAACTGACCATTTTTAAATACACCCTACCACTGCAAGAAGAGTGGCGTTTTAACCCTCGGACCTGCAGTTCCGGCAGTTAAATAGAAAAGGCCGTCTAATCCACACCGCTGTTATCCCGAACGCACGTGAGAGATCTCTCGTCGCTGCGCTCTGTCGAGATGACTAGGTGGGTGAAGGCACTTGAAAGTTGGGAGCAATACTGCGAATAGACGGCAGGATTTAATTAGTAGCAAACTAAAGTTTGTTACTAACCCCTTTGGGGCTGCGTCGCTCCGCGACTCGTTCAAATTCCGCCGTAGGCGAAATTTGTGAACCTGGGCGCTTTGAGCCTCGAAATCCTGCCGTGCCGGCGGTTAAATAAAAAAGGCCATCTACTTTGTAGATGGCCTTTTTTATTTAATTGGTCGGGACGGCACCGCCCGAATGAACAAATTAAGTTATTGTTAAATAACGATTTAATTATTTATATATCTATATATCTATATATACCGTCAAATATACCGTAATAAAATTTTGTACTACCCAGTCATTCAACGCTTCATCACCCAAAAACTCTGTAAAAACCCCAATTCTCAGATGCGCCGACCCTACCCCGGGGGTACCCACCCTTTTGTCAGATGGGACTCCTGCTGTTAGGTAGTATTACTAATCTCTGTGAATGAATTGGATTTTATTAAGTGAGCACGACGACAAGCTACTATACTGGTCGGTAAGACAATAATCATCGTTATCAATAGCAAAGCTAACGAGAAATAAATTACTTAGCAAAAAGGTCGCGGATGGGTTTGGCCGGTAGTTTACAAATACTCGACTGGCCTCCGCTGGACCTATTCATTAGTTTATAATAATAAGCCAAAAGAATGAACGTTACCACCCCTCAATTATCTTCTCCAGCACCTTAAGTTCTGCCATTTTTGCTGGCCGCGCGGCACGGATAGCTCTTGTTTCACCTCCATGTACAGTCTTTGCTATACCGCAGCGCTTTCGGCCTTCTTTAGTCTTAGGACCCGTTGATTTACCACCATGGAACCTACAAACACGCTTTTCCCTAACAGCGGGTGCGCCACACTGTTGTTTGGTACGTTTAGATAAGGCTTGGCATCGGCTACACCGAATTCTCCCAGATGCTAGGGTCATGAATGGCTCCCTCTCGGAAATGGCCCACCGTCACGGTGTTCCAGTGATTGTCGACAACACTGTTGCCACGCCCTACTTCTGTCGCCCATTCGAACATGGTGCCGATATCGTGGTGCACTCACTGACTAAATATATCAGCGGCCACGGCACCACCATCGGCGGCATTATTGTCGATAGCGGTACCTTTGCCTATAAAGACAACCCACGCTTTGCCCAGTTTAATACCCCAGACCCCTCCTACCACGGCGTCACCTATGCGGATGACTTTGATGCGCCGTTTATTGGCCGCGCCCGAGTGGTGCCCCTGCGCAGCATGGGCGGTGCTCTGTCACCCTTCAATGGTTTTTTGATTTTGCAGGGATTGGAGACACTGGCTCTGCGTATGGACCGTCATGTGGAGAATGCCCTCACGGTGGCCAGCTATCTGCAAAACCACGATGCCGTTTCCTGGGTCAACTACGCCGGTCTCGAGGATCATAAATATTACGATCTGGCCAAGCGTATGTGCTCTGGCAAGCCCTCATCAATTGTCAGCTTTGGTATCAAAGGTGGCGAAATTGCTGGTGCCAAATTTATCGATGTCCTGGGCATGATCAAGCGTCTAGTAAATATTGGCGATGCCAAATCTCTGGCCTGTCATCCCGCCAGCACCACTCACCGTCAGCTCAATGAAGAAGAACTGGCTGACGCTGGCGTGAGTTCCGATCTGGTGCGTCTGTCCGTGGGTATTGAGCATATTGATGATATTTTGGCGGACATTGAGCAAGCTATAAAGGCTGCTGGCTAGGTTCCGGTCATCTGCGGATATTGAGACGTAGCCCCCCAATAGGCGATTGCCAGTACAAAAAAAACCACCGTGAATCATAACTGTTCGCGGTGGTTTTTTTGTTTTAACAGTGCCTCCAATCAGAGGCATCTTTTTACCCTTAACTACTACCTTCCATAAGCAAAGGCATCAGCGGCATATGCTGCTCAGGCCCCATAGCACTGTAGCCACCGTCCACCGGCACCTCAGCTCCGGTCATATAAGAGGCATCCTCCGAGGCAACGAAGGCGGCCAGTTTGGCCACTTCTTCACCATTGGCAACCCTGCCGAGCAAATTAAAGCTCGCTGAAACCTTATCCGCATGGGCCCTATTATCACCGGTTAGCCCCTCAAATGGATCGGACCAGATATGCCCAAGCACCAACAGATTGACGCGAATTTTATCTTGCGCATACTCTACCGCCTGACTTTTTGACAGGTGTCTTAGGGTGGCTTTTGCAACCGGGTAAGCCCAGCGTCCTATATGCGGGAATGCGCCGGAGACCGAACCAATATTGACAATATTGCCTTGGCTTTTAGCCAAATGAGGTCGTGCCATCTGTCCAAGAATCGCCGCCGAAATGGCGCTGACATTAATTGTAGAGAGCCAGGTTTCGCGAGTGGTTTGCGCACCCTCATCATCGTATGCACAGGCATTGTTGACCAGAATATCGAGCCTGCCAAATTCACTTATGGTGCGTTCGATTAGACGCTCTAATTGACTGTCATCGGTAATATCGGTCTGCACGTACACTGCGCGCTCGCCCAGCTCTTTGACGAGAGCCTCGCCCTTCTCAGCGGTTCTGGCAGCAATCACCACACTGGCTCCCTGACGATGCAGTTCACGACTGATATCTCGACCAATCGAGGCCGCTCCGCCAGTGATAATAGCGACTTTGTTGATTAAATTTGGCATAGCTAATCCTCATTTTATTATTGGTGCTTTCTAAGATGTATTTTACGGTTTCGTCACAGTGTCCCCAGACTGCTTCAAGCGGCTTATGGAATTACAGTTTTTAGCCCAGATGTTTGGCAACCATATAACCGGAATTACCCCCTAAACCGGGACCTGGATGTGTGGAGGCTCCAATATGGTAGAGATCCTTAACCGTTGTATCGTGATTTTTAATCGACTTGAGCGGTCGCCAAGCAAAGAACTGCTGCATACCGCAGTGGCCGGAATAAGGGTCACCACCGACCAGGTTAATATTCAGTTTTTCAAGATCGGCCGGTGACCATACCGATCTCGATAGGATGCTCGACTTTAGGTTTGGGATATACTCGCAGAGGCGTTCAATTATCCGATCCGCATACTGCTCGCGCACAGACTCTGTCCATTCACCGCTCGGCGGCACATCGATTGTACCCCCAGCATCACCTTTGATATGGCTGGGCAACTCCTGCAACTGAAGCCATAAAATTCCCTTGCCCTGAGGTGCACGGCTTGGGTCTAAAGCAGTGGGCTGACCCACTACTACAGTACAGTCATCTGGCAGCATGCCACGCTCAGACTGATTAATGGCTTTCGACACAGAGTCGGCACCATCGGATAGATGGATCATGGCAACCGAATCCAGCTGGGGATCGATCCACTTGGGCATTTGGTCGAGGGCCAGATGGATCTGCATACCAGCGCGACCATAGCGATATTCTCGAACCTCTTTTGCAATCTGCTGAGGAACAAATTCGGGACTCAGCAAATCGCCATAGAGCTGCTCTGGAGTGACATTGCAAATCACCCCTTTGCGCGCCATAAACGGGGTTGAGGCTACGCCATTATCATTGGCCTTAACCTGCACACCTGTGGCTCTGCCGTTCTCTACAATTATTCCAGACACATGGCTATTGGTATGGAGCTGGCTCCCATTCTCTGAGATCAAAGCGACAAATGCAGAGACCAAATTGCTGCTGCCACCTTTGACCACCGGCATACCTGCAACTTCTAAACTAAAGGCAATCACCCGGTTCATGGCACCTGAAAAGTTAGCATCTGGACCCAGCCCTGTATGCAGAATCCAGGGTGCAAATAAACTGTGAATAGACTCCGATTGAAAATGCTGTGTCAACCAATCACGACTCGATGACATGGCGTAACCGAAGAATCGCAGTAGCCCCTGCAACCCTCTCTGGCGCAGTTGTCGCCAGAGTAAACCTAGGGTTTTAAAGCGCACTAATTCGTTGCTGAGGAGGGCAAAGGTGAATTCAGCATCCCGCTCCATCTCTTCCATAGTTTGCTTATAGCGATCACCATCGCCCTGAGAGAGCAGATTAAACTGAGCGATATTGTCAGCTCTAGAGGTGCTCATTACGCAACTCTGCTTAGCCCGATTAATCGATGCAGTGGGTGTATCGGTATTCAGATAGACCAGTCCCTGGCGTGCCAAGTCATCCGCTAATTCAGCATAGCTTGGGGAGGTCACAAACAGAGGATGCCAGGCGGATAGCACATCATGCTTAAAGCCGGGTTCAGTGAGTTCGGCGGTTTTGATACAGCCACCGAGATAATCATTGCGTTCGAGAACACAGACAAGGTGCCCCTGTTTCGCCAGCAACGCCGCACAGGTAAGCGAATTGATACCGCTACCGACGATAATGTAGTCATAGACTGCCGCCATTATTGACCTCGATCTGCGCGACCATATTTCTTTTGCAGCGCCGGCAAGATATGACCGTAGACCTTGGGGTGCAAGGCTCCGAGCCACTGTTTTAACTGGGTAAAACGGCCGATATTCATCTGCATATCCTCGAGTAACTCATCGATATGGTGGATCGAAAAGGGAATAATATTGGTTCCCTTGGAGTGCTTACCCTGAGTCCGCTCTTGCATCCAAGCTAAGCGTTCATCGATATCGCGATTCTGCTCACCTGACGAGGGCAGCTGAAAACCTTGATTAAGATAATCCGCCAACCACAGGGCGCCAACCTCGCAGTTCAGTTGGCTAAAAAATGACGAGTTATAGCCGTTAAATGCCAGCCGCGGTACATCCACCGGAATCATTGAGCGAAACAGACGAAAGTTGCCCACTTCGTCGGTGACTTTGTCCATGATGTCCTGCTCTAAAAAGGGACAGACCTGCTGCCAACCAGTGCCGCAGATAATAATATCAACAGGGACTGTCTCACCATTGGATAACAGCGCCTGCTTGCCGTTTAGCTGAGTAATAACAGCTTTCTTTTGGATGCCGATCTTGCCGGCCTCAATATTCTGATAAAAGTCATCACTAACAAGGCTCACGGTGCTGCGGGCGATACTTTCTAAGGGCATGTTCGGGTGCAGACCAAGGCGCTTTAAGCCGAGCTGCCGCTCAACAACAAACTCAACGCTGTTGAGCATTGCCTTTCGAATCGGATTGCCGAGAGTATGGAAAAATTTATCCGCTCCGCGCAGATGAATATAGCGGAACAATGCCTCACTCATACGCGAGAGAAAAAGGTGTTTATAGTTGAGTTTATTGGCGATCATTTTGGGAATTTTCCAAATCAGACTGCGCGCCACCACGTTGGTACTGGCGGCAATATCCTGTATCGCATTGGCTACGTCACAGGACGATTTGCCATACCCTATCACCAACACATTCTGGTCTCGCGCATCCTCGCGCTGAGTAAATTCACTGGTGTGGCAGATGCGCCCGCCCGCCTCTACAAAGCTTTCGACGCCTTTGTAAGTCGGTATCGATGGCAGCGAAAAAATTCCATTGCCAACAATCAGGTAGTCAAACTCTTTAGTCTTTACCTCAGAGGTCAGTCCTCGAGTGGTCACAGACCAGATATTGCGATCAGCATCAAAAGAGGTCGCCAACACTGTGCTGTTGAGGTGAACCTGGTCGTTGAAACCATAGTGATCAACATAGGACTGCATATACCGCTGAACCTGTTCTCCCGAGGGCCACTCTGGATAGCTCGATGGCATGGGAAAGTCCGACAGCTCATAGGTAGTGCGGGTATTCTGAGTGGTTAATCCAGGATAGCGTCTTGAAGCAGACCAGACGCCTCCCACATCGGCTTCCTTTTCGTAGAGCGTAACCTCGTAACCTAGCGCTTTAAATACCCTCGCCGAGGTTAGACCGGCAAAGCCTGCACCGACAATACATATGCTTCTAATCATTATTTATTTACACACTTATCAATAGGCAAAATGGCATCTACTCAGCTACCTTTTACCTTTGGTTTAATATCAATAGAAAAAAGAAGAAGGCGAAGCCCCAACAGGTGAAACACCGCGGTTCAACTGTTGCTGGAGAGAGGCTTTCAAGCTCCGCCCCCGTCTAAACCTCTATTGCACTAATTACTGCAACACTATTCTTAGCTCACCGAAGACCAGAGGTAGCCATCACCTCTGGTCTATTGCTGGCGAATTAAAACTCATAGGCATAGGTTGCGTACCATTCACGCTGTCGGGCATATAAGCCCTCAAATGATTGGAAGGCGTCCCCTGCAACTCCTGTGACAAGATATTCTTCATCGGTAAGGTTGGTCACTCCGAAGGTGAGCCTTAGCTTCTCGTTTGACGACAGCCAAGCAATACTCCCGTTCACCGTTGAGTAGCCATCCTGAGCAATCATTGCTGTATTAAAGGTGTCATTGAAGGTCTCAGAGCGATAGGACCAATCTAGGCGCGGCAATAGAACAGCGCCGCCCTCTAGAATGAATTCTTTCGACACCGATGCGCTGGCAGTCCACTCTGGTACACGTTCAAAAGCATTGTCGGCAGAGAACAGCGTGTCTGAATCCACCTGATCATACTCGGCATCGATATACCCGAGACCGGCACTGACAAACCAGCCACCACCAGGTATATATTGAGTCTCAATTTCAAAGCCAGACAGCGATGCTTGACCCGCGTTTTTAGTGACTGGCGCGACACCCTCAAAAACCTGAACCTGTAGGTCTTTATAGTCAGTGCTAAAAATAGCGCCATTGACGACCAAACGATTGTCATCACTAGCAAACTTAAAGCCGAGTTCAGTTACGGTGACAAACTCTGGGTCAAAGGTCGGTATCAGATCCACATCCGGCGTACCCGCGGGGGCGGTAAAACCGGCCACAATTGGCGGGAAAACCCTCTGAGTAAAGCCCCCTGACTTAAAGCCCTTTGAATAAGCCGCATAGGCCAGCATATTGTCATTGATCTGATAGGCTAAATTGACGAATGGTGAGGTTTCTTTAATTTCAATAGTCTTTTCAACGAAGGGTAAGACTCTCTCGCCTGCCTGTAAAAATGGCACATCAAAACTGGGATCACCGCTGCCTGCGAAGGGGTTATTGAAAATAATTTGATCAGGCGTAAAGGACTTATCTTCCTTGGTATAACGAAGACCCAGAGTGGCGCTGAACTTGTCGCTGACATCGTAAGTACCCTGAGCGTAGACAGCAGTGGCCTCATTTTTAAATGACCCGCCACTTCGGAAACTCGAAATAGAAAAATCTAACAGGTTAGCGTTAAAGCCATCTTCATCAAAATAATAGGCTCCTAAAATCCAATTAAGTCGATCACTTGAACCTAGCAGTTGTAATTCCTGAGTAAACTGTTCCTGTTCAAACTCATCGAAAAATTGTGAAACAACCACTGGCGAATGGTCACCGTCCCGAGCAAAGGTACTGTCTAGGTCGCGTATTGCGGTAATACTTTTGAGGGTCAGACTGTCTGAGATATCCCAGGTCAGATTGACATTAGCACTCAACAGATCACTTTTTGAGAATGCCGGGGCAGTGCCGGAGTTACTGTCTGGACCGTTAACATAGCGATCATCATAACAACCGGCAACCGCTAGGTTGGTTTCTTGACCGGGAAACGCACAGGGCGCCGCTGGCCCGCCGGCAGCAAGATTGGCCATTATATTGGCGATAGTTGCCACTGGCGGTGTTCCCTGTGGCGGCGGACCCGGATTAAATATTGCACCGGGATGGTTGATTCCCAGCAGAGTCAATGCGGGGCCATTCTCTCGATCACGGCTAAACCCTACAGCGGCTTCAAGTGACAGTGATTCACTAACATCCCAACTCAATGCGCCGCGGGCGGTCAGGGTGTCGTCATCGCCTAGGTCAATACCGTCATCACGAGTGACATAGCCATCCCGATTAAAACTGGCGATACTTAAACTGGTCCTCATCTTGTCACTCAGTGGCATATCAATTCTGGCTTTTATATCTGCTCGACTATCATCGCCTGCAGTGATGGATATATTACCGCCAAATTCCTCAGCCGGTTTGCGGGTGGTTAAGCTGATTGCGCCACCAATAGTATTGCGACCAAAAAGGGTTCCCTGAGGGCCACGCAAAACTTCCACTCGTTCAACATCGACTAAATCTAAAATAGCGCCAACCGACCTTGCGATGTAAACCCCATCGACATAAATACCCACACCAGGCTCTGTGGTGGGCAAAAATTCTTTTTGGCCAACGCCGCGCAGATAGACAGACGCAGCATTACTAGACCCACCAAAGCTGGGGTTATTTTGAAACGTTAGGTTAGGCGTAAACTCGGCGATTTGGCTAATGTTGGTGACACCGCGATACTCAAGCGCCTCACCAGTAAAAGCTGAAATCGATATCGGCGCGTCTTGCAAACTCTCTTCACGTTTACGCGCCGTGACTACAACCTCTTCCAGAAGACGATCTAAACCTCGGCTTTGATTGTCTTGTGCAATTGATACTGTACTGACGGAAGTCAGTGCTAATAGCACCGCCGCAGGAATTGTTTTTAACGTATAACCCCTCATAGCCCACCCCTCGTTATTATTAGAATAATTAGGTGGTAAATGTAGCCGAGGTTTAATTTTTTCGGTATGCAGTTACTGCGTCACATATACGCTTCCTGCACATATTGATTGCAGCAGACTAAATTAGTCAATATACTCATTTTAAGCTTAAAATATATTGAGCATTATTATGCATGTAGCGATAAAAGAAGCACCTAAATCACTAATACAAAATAAGCATGAGTTATTTAGATCCACAGACCTAGATGAAACTCGCTCATTGGTTGGAGATGTCTACTGCGACCATAAATTGCAAATTTCTAGTGGCGCGTTGGATGCCTTTCATTACCACATTCCCTTTGATGGTATCAGTTTCAACTACATGGGCTACGGCGCAGAATGTATTATTGAGCCGGGCTGTCTGGGTGATTTTTATCTGCTTCAACTGCCTTTAAAGGGCACTGCTACTATATTTGCGGATGGTCGCGAGTTTCAGTCACACCCAGGCAAAGCCAGCATTCTAAATCCAAACTCTTACACCAAAATGCGCTGGTCCGGAGGTTGCGAGCAACTACTAGTTCAAATAGAAAAACGTAAAGTTAATAGTAGTCTTGCGGGCTACGTGGGTAGAAAATTTTATGAAGAGGTTTCGTTTAATCCTAATATTAGCGAAAACGATGAGAAGCAATCCGCTTGGTGGCGGCATGTGGTTTCGTTTATCCGCGAGTACAATCAGGCCAATAGTTTTTATCAAACCCAATGCGTATTAAATAATGAACTCGACACCATCGTTAAAAATTTACTCTTCACACTAGATCACAATCATAGTGAAACTCTGGTCACTACTGACAGAGCGGTGCTGCCAAAGCATGTCCATCAAGCCACTGAGCATATACGTGAACATTTTAGTGAGAACCTAAGAATTCATGACTTAGTCAAACTAACCGGCGTCAGTGAGCGCTGTTTATTTGAGGGGTTTAAGCAAAATTTAACCGTAACCCCAATGCAGTTTTTGATGCAGACCCGTCTCAAAAATGTTCGCGGCGAGCTACTAAAAAACTCCTTTGACGACTTTGGAAATATTACTCAGGTTGCGCTAGATAATGGCTTTACACAGCTGGGTCGTTTTTCGTCTTACTATAAAGATATGTTCGGTGAGCTGCCTTCTCAAACCGTCAAGGGCCGAAAGAACTGCCCTGACGCTTAACCTCGAGAACAGTTGTTAAAAACCAAAAATTTAAAGTCGGTTTACATCTGTTTGGCGATAAAAATCTCTCCAAATAAACCAGAAAATTCGACTCTTTAGAGTTTCTACTCTTGCCATAGTGCCTGCGTTACTGTTGCCAAATATATCTATCTGACTAATCACTTTGCCACTGTCATTATAAAAGGCAACCAGAGAATCATGCTGCGCTGAGTAATACAATATTACGTCCCGTTCGCCAATTACGATATTTAACAGACCACCCTGTTCTGAGACAAAATCTTTGGTATAGGCGACATAATCATTGCCGACATTTATGCCATAGACCATCTGCTTGATGGGCAGGCGGTCATCGAACTCATGAATGGTTGGAAATGCCGGCTGATCAGACTGCCACTGCAGGGTTTTTACTGCCATCAGCATCATGCCATCGCGAACCACCGTATCGAACAACCGGACCAGAGCATTATCACTCTGCTGTTCGATATTGTTGATAAACACCTGACCATCGGGATAGAGCTGCTTAAAGGCACCAAATGGCATTCTCAGGGTTGGCCACTCAGTCATGCGTGTGCCCTGCTCGCCATCCCTCTCCGCGGCACCCCAGAACTGCTGTATTGGCTCACCGCTATTCATGTCCCACATCACCAGATTGTTACGCAACTGCGTCATCACCTTCAACTCAAGTGGTTCACCTTTCAGCTCTGGGGTATAGGCTATCCCCATATTAGTCAGCCCACAGTAGGTCATTACCACCGGCTTGCCGCCAATCTCGCCGCCATCAACAATATGAGGCTGCAGGAGATAATAATCCGCGTAAGCACGGGCGCCGTCATCGCTTTCGAGCACTAACATTTCGATTTCATCAACCGAATCAAACTCCGGTTTTTCATATGCTGCGTGTTTCATCTGCTGAAGGAATTTGGGCGCCTCTTCAACAGATACAAACAGGGCTTGGCCATCAAACTGCTGAGGTCGAAACATCAAGAGCGTGTTTAGCATTCCTGAATACCCGTTAAACAGGCAGATGAAGACTAAACCGATCACCAGACCTCGAGGCATAATATGGCGATTTTTAAACCAGATCAGCACACTGCCAAACAGGGCAAGCAATGTTAAAACTGTTATCAACCAGCGGTTGTACCAAATAAACATGGTGAACTCGCGGCTCGATTGAACCAGCCATTGGCTGATATCAGCAAGATCTTTGAACAGGAAAAATCCGCCGACTTGGGCCGCAATCATTAGCAGCCAGAAAGACAGTTTGGTGATTTTTAATGCTGATAGAGCCATGGGATTGCCTTCGCTTTTTACTCAGGAGACCTTGATTCTCACTGAGATAGTGTCAGTTGGATGTTTTTCCCGGTAGTTTAAGGAGCAATGATATTAGCAAGTATGCATTTACCGCACTCACTATTCAGTTACTGCGGTTTAATTTCTCAGCGTTAAGAAATCAGCGTTTTACAGTGATTGGGGAGCTTTGTAGGAGCTTATGGAAGCTAGAGATTAGGTCTCACTAGAAAAAAATAAATACATCCCTATTTTATTAGAGACCGTTAAAGGTAAGGCCAATCTGAAATACAACATCAGGTGCTGTATCCACCACGATATCTTCGCTAACCGATATATCCAACACCCAGTCATCGTCTAAACCCAGAGCAGCACCCAGTACCAGCTGTGCTGAGTTATCCCCGAGCTCCGTTAAGGCACTGTTGTAGAAGGCACTATGAAAATCAATCTGCGCCTTAAAACTAACCCTTTGATTAAAACGCCAAGCAATGGTTGAAGAACCATAGGCCACCCAGTCCTCTCGAGTAGCATTTAACAACTCTCCACTACTCATCCACAGCGCTCCAAAACTGGCGTGCAGGTTAATATTATACTTTTCAGATAGCCCCTGATCGCTAACATTGACCCCCAAAAACACATCGGTTGATCCAGATCCCAGCAGTGAATCAGCATCCCCTGTGGGTAATTTAAGGCCTCCGCGCAGGGCCCATTGTCGGGTCGCAGCATTTGATAGCTGATAGGCCAGACTCATACCGATATCACCAATGCCATCAGTGGATTTCTGCAGATCGATCAAGCCTGTGCCATTGTCGATATAGCTAAATTGCAATTGGTTCTTGGGTACATAGGACCGAATACCATCGGGTAAGTTAAAAAACTGATGCCAATGGTCAATAAATGTATCGAGCCTACCGCTCTCATGGCTTAGATAGGGTATATCAAAACCCAGCTCAAGATTATTTCCCAGACCCTGGCGCCAGTGTAAATTCAATCTATGTGTTTCCCCATCGAGAACAATGGATTCATTGGCACTACTGCTAATTGTGGAATGATTTGCAGCGTCGAGTTGCACCCGCAACTGGGATGTTTTTGGGATCAGCAGCTGAGCACTCTGAGCCGCTGGCAAGCCATAGGCTTGTACAAAAGGACTGCGGTTAGCACTGGCATAGGGCTGGTTCAACTGGCTGGCTATAGCATCCCCGCCAAATATCAAAAACCAAATCACAACCCAGCTTGGTGCCAGTCTTATGGCTCTGTATACCCTATTCTGCACGCGTAATATCCCCATCAACTTACCACTTAGTCACCATTGCAATTAATGGTGGCTGCGCTTCACCAGAACGATGCAGATCCCTGCGTAGAATTATCTCAAGATTTTAAACACCGCATCACTTAGTGAGACTTTATTCATAATCGTTCTCTATTATATTTTCCACCGGAGGCTTTTTAGCAACTGTGCCCGAGGCCGGCAATATAGTCCTTGCGGAGTATATCAAAATAATCTTTAGCGGCATTTCAATTATCTAAGCATCGATTTAAAGCGCAGTAACAAGGACCTGCTGCGGACCACATAAGACTCCTCACCGCCGCTCGGCATGGCAAGGCAAGGCAAGGCAGGTGGAGAGATAGAAAAGGGACGCTAACAAGGTTAAGCAAGCTAAAGTGAATTAAGTGAATTAAGAGGATTAACTAGGATAAAAAAATAGCATCGCAAAGAAGGCTTAGGCTCGAGCGCTCTAACAATCTGCTCAACCCCAATCACAGGTTGAGCGCCGACAACCTTGCTACCGACTAATCACGCATCTGAGACAGTAAAAAGCGCTCACAGGAACCAGACTTATCACCCAAGCTCTCACGCTGCACATGCAATTTTTCGCCATAATAAGCCGCACAGCCCTGAATCAAACCCTCGGCCACATCCCCCAGACAGCGAGGTGACTCATAGATCAGTTCCATTGTGGTGTCAGTATATTTAGTGCATTTGAAGGCTGGAGGTGATGCATCCGGATAGAGCTTTCTCACTTCCACATGAATAAAGCCATCGACCTTTTGTAACAAATCAAATGACGAAGTAAGCCCCTCAATCCACTGGGGATAGGCCGCTATCAGTTCAGCAAACAGATACATACCAAAGGTTTTGGTGACCTTGGCAACTGCGACATTAGTCTTTTTGCTCAGCACAACGATCATATTGATCAATTCCATATGATCGTAGACACCCATAGTGGTATAGATTCCACCGCTGGCTGGAGCCGCCTCCTCGATGACTTCCTCCACCATATCTAGTCCATAACGCTCCTCTACTAAATAGAGAAACGATGTAAATATCATCCCTTTCAAATGAACCCCCTGAATCTCTCGCTGCTAAAAAAATAACATTGTTATGAAAAGCTCTATATAGGCTGTTTACATAATGCCGGCAAGAATATCTATTCAACTTAGCATAGCAAGGCGAGATTCCAAATTCCTGCAGAGACTTATAATCTGCCTGCTATAGTCTTTTACTATAGATCATTTGCGGCGAACCACCTGATAGTTACGGCCAATGTATTTTATTGGCGCACTGAGCATATGCACTAGGCGAGAAAAGGGAAACAGAACAAAAATGACCATTCCAAACAAAATATGCAGCTTATAGATCCAGTGCACTGAAGCAACACTGGCCGCCGCGGTTGTGGGGTCAAAAGTAACGATATTTTGCGCCCAACTCATTAGTTTGAGCATCTCTTCACCGTCTAGATGGCCCGCAGAGACAAAGATTGAACCCAGACCTAAGACAAGCTGCACAAACAGCACCAACAAAATCGCTATATCCATTCTTGTACCGGCGGCTCTGACCCGGGGATTGGTTAAACGTCGATTGATCAAAATCACCATGCCGTAGAGACAGATCAAGCCAAAAAATCCGCCGGCAGTCATAGCAATCAGCTGTTTGGTGGAGGCCGAAACACCGAGGACATGCCACAGGGCCTTGAGGACATTAGTGGATACTAATGGATTAATATGTGGTCGGGACGGCAGGATTTGAACCTGCGACCACTACACCCCCAGTGTAGTGCGCTACCAGGCTGCGCTACGCCCCGATTTCAAGTGGGCAATCATACAGGCACAAGATGCTTTTGCAACCACAATAGTCTGTGACAGTTACTCTTTGTCGAGTAATGTAATAATGCCTTCAAGCTCGGAGATGGTTTGCTCAATAAGCTGCTTATAGGGGGTCTGTTCTTCTTTGCTCGATTCACCTTCTAAGCGCTGACGCGCGCCACCGATAGTGAAACCCTGCTGGTAAAGCAATGAACGAATCTGGCGAATCAACACCACGTCTTGACGCTGATAGTAACGGCGATTACCGCGGCGTTTAACCGGGTTTAAGCTGGGAAATTCCTGTTCCCAATAACGCAGAACATGAGGCTTTACTTCACATAATTCGGACACTTCGCCGATGGTGAAGTAACGCTTACCTGGAATAGCAGGTAGTTCGTTATTGTTACTTGGTTCCAGCATAGTTCTCTACTCGCGCCTTTAATTTCTGGCCTGGCTTGAAAGTCACTACTCGCCGCGCGGAAATGGG
>Ga0066605_10001524_pt1 | contig 15293 bp, 9 predicted proteins | sample SaaInlLV_DNA_10m_FD_60385 | JGI IMG/M metagenome (GOLD analysis project Ga0066605, IMG submission 60385) | Marine microbial communities from expanding oxygen minimum zones in the Saanich Inlet - SI075_LV_DNA_10m | ecosystem: Environmental > Aquatic > Marine > Unclassified | place: British... | reverse complement strand
CCAACATCAGATTCTTTACATATTGGCAGCCTTGTTCAAATCATGACACTGGTTCATTTTCAAAGAGCAGGGCATAGGCCAATAGCCTTGATTGGTGGAGCGACAGGAATGGTCGGTGACCCTTCTGGAAAGTCTCAAGAACGAAACCTTTTAGATGAAGAGACAATAGCTGAAAATATTAAAGGAGTGCGGCTTCAACTTGAACGGTTTCTAGATTTTTCTGGAGACAACCCTGCCGAAATAGCCAATAATTATGATTGGTTTAAGAATATGAATTTTTTAGAATTTATTCGTGATGTAGGGAAACATATCCCAGTTAATTACATGATGGCAAAGGATTCTGTAAAATCAAGACTCGAGACTGGGATGTCCTTTACAGAATTTACTTATCAGCTTGTTCAGGGCTATGACTTTTACTATTTGAACCAGCACAAAAATTGTATTGTGCAGCTCGGTGGTTCAGATCAATGGGGAAATATAGTTACAGGTACAGAACTTATAAGACGGAAAGGAGGGAGCACCGCCTATGCCGTTACAACTCCTTTAATAAAGAAGGCAGATGGCACCAAATTCGGTAAAACCGAGAGCGGAAATATATGGTTAGATAAAGAGAAAACCTCTCCTTATGCCTTTTATCAATATTGGTTGAATACCTCGGACGCAGACGCTTCGAATTTCGTAAAGATTTTTACTTTATTCAATGAGGGAGAAATTCTTGAAATGCAAAAAGAACACGATGAAGCACCTCACATGCGTAGTCTTCAGAAAAAACTAGCAGAGGACATAACAATACGTGTGCACGGTGCTGAAGCTTTTGAACAAGCGGTTAATGCTTCGAGAATTTTATTTGGAAAATCCACTCAAGATGACTTATTACGTTTATCCACCTCAGAGTTTCTTGAGATATTTGAGGGCGTTCCTCAAAAGCATATTTCTCGTTCTGAACTATCTGATGGAATTTCGATTGTGGAACTTTTAGCCGGAAAGTCTGGTTTTCTATCTTCAAATGGAGAAGCAAGAAGGGCTCTAAAAGCCAATTCAATTGCAGTCAATAAAGAAAAGGTAACCGAGTCATTTCAAATAGATGAAAGTAATTTAATCAATGATAAATACCTGCTTTTGGGTAAAGGGAAAAAGTCAAATTACATTATTGTAATTGATTAATAAGCTTTATGGCTGTTCGCTGCTCTAAATAATTAGCATTGCGTCTCCGTACGAGTAGAAACGATACTTTTCTTTTAAAGCTTCTTCGTATGTTTTCTTCATTAATTCGTGTCCACAGAATGCCGAAATCATCATCAATAATGTTGATAGTGGCGTGTGGAAATTCGTAATCAAGCAATTTGCAATACTAAATTCGTAGGGCGGGAAAATGAATTTATTCGTCCATCCTTCGTATGGTTTTAAATAGCCATCTGTTGTTACCGCAGTTTCTATGGTTCGCATTGAGGTCGTGCCTACAGCACAAACTTTTCTTTTCGCACGTTTAGCGGTATTTACGATTTCTGAAGCCTTTTCTGTAATGATCGCCTGCTCAGAATCCATTTTATGTTTTGTTAAATCCTCAACCTCAACTGGCCGAAAAGTTCCGAGCCCTACATGAAGTGTTATCTCTGAAAACTCGATGCCTTTAAGTTCTAATCTTTTTAACAATTGACGCGAGAAATGTAGACCTGCTGTAGGCGCAGCAACTGCACCCTCTTCTTTCGCAAAGATAGTTTGGTAACGCTCTTCGTCTGAAGGCTCTACATCTCGTTTGATATACTTAGGTAAAGGTGTTTCACCAAGCTCTGTGATCTTCGCTTTAAAGTCCTCATATGGCCCGTCAAAGAGAAAGCGAAGCGTTCTTCCTCTTGAGGTTGTATTGTCAATTACCTCAGCAACCAAAGAGTCATCTTCACCGAAGTAAAGTTTATTTCCAATTCTGATTTTTCTTGCCGGATCAACCAAGACATCCCAAAGTAGACTCTCTCTATTTAATTCTCTCAGTAGGAAAACTTCTATTTTAGCGCCAGTTTTTTCTTTGTTTCCGTACATTCTTGCCGGGAAAACGCGTGTATTATTCATGACCATTACGTCTCCCTCATCAAAATAATCGATGATATCCTTAAAGAGTTTGTGCTCAATTTCACCTGTGTCTTTATGGACAACCATCAAACGAGATTCGTCTCTATTTTCACTGGGATATTTCGCAATTAGCTCTTCAGGAAGATCGAAGTTAAACTCCGATAATTTCATCTTACTCATAGTAGGGTTTTTAGCATTATCTATTCAAAGAAGGCAAAGATACAACATGGACACCCCGTTTGTCAAGTAAATCACACTTTTTATTCTAAAACTGAAAATAAACAAAGGGTTTGAAGGTATCTGAGAAGGCTTGATAAACAAAAACGAGAATGATAGCAATAACGATGGATTGCATATACATTGGGAGTTTAGTAAATAATTTTTCTCCAAATAATTTTGTTTTGCTGGGCAGCCAGTGAATTATATATCCAATAAGCATAATGAGTAATGCGATATCAAAACCTTCTAGTAATATGCCTAAGGTGTCTCTGTTTAATTGAAAGTTATGCCAAATTTGATTGAGCATTTGAGCGGGAGCACCATCATCTTCGAGACGAAACCAAATTCTAGTGAAAGTGATGAAGTTGAAAGTAATGAAGATCTTCCATATCCGAACTGCCCATTTATTAGATTGCTCATAGGGGCTTATTTTTTTCCAATGGTTGAACAAGATAAGTGCGATACCATTCATTGCGCCCCAGATGACAAAGTTCTCACTTGCACCATGCCATAGGCCACCAAGCACCATTGTGATGAGTAGATTTAGATCCCGGTGAATGTATTTTTTAAAATTTACAAATAGTAGAGAAAAGACAACGTAAAGAAGCATTAATCCCAGATATATAAATACGAGCCAATACCATTGGGTGATGAAAATCATAAAAATGAAAATCACGAGGGTGGCAATATAGGTGCCAATCCCACCACCGCGGTTTCCACCTAATGGTATGTATAGATAATCTCTAAGCCAAGAGCCTAGAGATTTGTGCCACCTTCTCCAAAAATCAGCAACATTAATTGCTTTGTAAGGGGAGTTAAAATTCTCTAGGAGTTTGAAGCCCATTAATCGAGAAACACCAATTGCAATGTCTGTATATCCAGAAAAGTCACCGTAGATTTGTAGTGAGTAACCCCACATGGCGAGTATACTTATAAATCCTGGAAAAGCTTCGGGTGCGTCTACTACCTTATCAATGAAGTGAATTGCTATATAGTCGGCGAGAATAACTTTTTTAAGAATACCTTTTACAATTTGGATAATGGCCCAGCTGAAATCATTGTGATTGAGCTGAAAAGGCTGTCTGATTTGGGGGATGAAGTCCCTTGCGCGTACAATAGGTCCGGCAACGAGTTGTGGAAAAAAGCTAACAAAGAAGGCATAGTCAAAGAAATTTTTAACGGGCTGAACTTCTTTTCTATAGATATCAACTACGTAGCTTATACTTTGGAATGTAAAAAACGATACACCCACAGGGAGCACAATATTATCTACAAAACTACCAGCACCCAAAAAGCTATTTGCCATTCGGGCAAAAACATTGAAAACTTCATGATTTGTATGAAACATTTCATTGAAGGAATCTGTGAAGAAATAGGCATATTTGAAGTAACCTAGGGTCAAGAGATTAAACAACACCGACAAAGTGACAAATACTTTTTTGCGTAATTCAGATGTTGATTTACCTAACCCACGTCCAATAAAATAATTTAAAACGATACTGGCACTCAGCAGTAAAACCAGTAATCCTGAAGTCTTAAAATAGAAGAAAAGACTTACAACGAATAGAAAAATACTTCTTGTCAGTTTGTGCTTATGAATAAAACTAAAGACAAAAAGAACAATGAGAAAGAAAATCCAAAAGTCAAGTTGTGTAAAGATTAGCGGTTGTGCTTCATCGAAAGAAAAAAGTTGTAATAGCCGCTCCATCTTAAAAGTTTATATTTTCTTGTTCACATTCTTTTTGATTAAGATATTTCAAAAAGGCATCGATATAAAGCTCTCCTTTTAAATGATACCCCTCTTTAGTGAAGTGCACAAGGTCATTTCTCATTAAGTTCGCATTTCTCCATGTATCTGATGATCCAAGTCCACCCATAAAGCCATAAAAATCCCAAACTCCAGTGTTATACTCTTTCGCAAGTTCAATGATGACGTCCCTTTGCCTTTCTGTGTTTTTGTTAGGATAGCGTCTTTTGTAATAGCAATCGTTGGGGACGGTAAGTAGGATGGCGCAATTAGGGTTGGCTTCTAGCACTATTTTTACCATATCCTCGAGGTTCCTTTTGTAGATCTCGGGCTTAAAACTTGCGTATGGGACGAAGGCGTCATTTGTCCCAACAGAAAAGGCAAAGAAATCAGGAGGGGATTGTTTGAGGTCCCTTAAAAAAAACTCATTGTCTAAGTAGGTATAAAGCCCTGCACCATTAATTCCTATTGAATTATATGAAATTCCTGGTTGTGAATTCATGAGCTCAAACCCATAGAGATCAAGTCGATAGGACTCTTTTGTGTTCCTTATAAATTGAATATCGAGCGAATCAATAGCATCTGTAAATTGAATCTCAGTATACCCCATTTCAGCACAGCGACGCACAGATTCGATGTATAGTTCATTAGATCCAAAATTAAATTCAAAAGGGATAACACCACTATTGTGGTAAATTCTTAATGCTTCAATGGGTGGGCTTACTCTGGTTTTTTTATAGATAAAGTTCAGGTCGATGAGAGAATCTGAGCAAGAAATCGCAGCCCCGGTAATACCGTAGTGCACAAACTTAGGTCGCTGAATGACACTTCGATAACCACTCCATTTATTTGATGAGGTAAATCGATAGTTACTTGGATTGTTTGTTTTTGCCAAATTGAAAGGGAATACTATACCTCGATGACCTTGAAGTCCTGGCCAGTTCCTTTGTAAGAAACTCCTGAAATCATGCGTGTAAATATCTGCCTGAATATGAGAGCCTCCAATATGATAAAAATTGAGTTTTCGGTCCTTAAACCGAATCATTGAATCCATTGATGCATACAACATGTCCCAATTCACGTGTTCGTTTGTTGGAAAAGCAAAGAGGTTTTTATCAAAATTGATAAATGGGAATTGATTGACTGCATTGGAATCTATACATACCGTCTCAAATAAGTCTACTCTATTTGAATCAGAAGGTACTTGACTAAAAACAATTAGTGGCAAGCATAACATGATATGGATTAAGCATTTATTCATTTATTTCCTCAACTGTTTCAACCTTAAGATTTTCAGCCCAATTATTATATGCATCTATGAAGGCATCATAAAACAATTGCGAAGCTTTTTTTGATCCTTTCGTCGTAAAGTGCACGTAGTCTTTCCCGGCTAAATTATTTTCAACCCATGCAAACATAGAGTCTTTTCCACCCATAGCATTATATAAATCCCAATATGACCCACCTGCATTAAGGGTTTCTTTTTTCATTTGTTTTATACAATACGGAATAAAGGGATAGGTTTGATAAATGCCATCTTGTAATTGTGACATATCACTCGGTCCAATAACTATAATTGCAGCATTATCGGTACACTTTTTAACAAATTCAATTTGTCTTTTAAACCGACGCGCATATGAGCGAACACTACTACTATCTTTAAAAAAGGGAATTGAATTTCCTCCAAATTGCATAATAACTAATCCTGTTTTGAGAGACCTATGCATAAATGAGAATGTTTCCTTTTCTAAAGAGGTGAATTGGGTGCCCGAGGATCCTCGCATAGCTACATTGTTCATCTGAATACCAACATCTCCCTCTAGAGAGATTCCGTTGATTGTAGGACTGCTTTTTGATTTGAAAACAAGCCTGAGCTTTTTTGGCGTTGTTGGAAATTTGAAAGAAATTTTATGAGGCGATCCGTCATTTACCAATGAATCTGAAGAATAAAGTTCGCCATTTAAAAACACCTCAATCGCACAAGTATCAATACAATCCGTATAGAAAAGATTGACGTTCGTGTAGGCCTTGCAACGTGAATAGCCTTTTGTGGATGGTGTCAGTTCAATCCAAGCTTCGGTGGGGATCTTTTGTTTAAATGCGAGACTGTCAATTTCAAAGATTGCAGCAGAAAGCATCGCGCCATATTTTTTAGAACTCAGTTTTTCTTTTCCGAAAATAATTTTTCGCTTGAAATTACCTGAATAATTATGTCCAAAAGAGATCGTGCTATATACGTTGATACTTGGGATTAACCCAGGTCCAGCTCCGCCAAACTGGCTTTGTAACCTTTGTCGGATAAAGGCAGTCATTCGGTCTCCTTCAATTTGAGAATCGCCATAGTGGAAAATGCTAATCTTTTCCTTTCTTGAGGTAATGTTTCTGAGAGTGCTAAAGAACGTACTAAGATTCACTTTTGCTTCATCATTCTGTTCTAGGTGTGTCTGACTTGCGACTGCAAGAACACTGCTTTTTGAGGGCAATCCAAGTTCGGCTTTCGAGGAGTCTAGTCGCGCGTTAAATGACTCGTCATTGATATCTGAAACATCAACATCATCAAGAAAATCAATATTTTTTTTCTGTTGGTTTTTAGGAGTGATGAGGTTTTCCCAGGTGAGAAACTTTAGGTTTTTACCAAAAATCTCATAGCCATCGTCTGGAGCAAAATATACAATTGGAAGCAACAAAGAACAGGTAAATAAAAGAAAAAAAAGTACATTTATCGGTCTATATTCCTTCATTAAAAAACCTTTGCTAAACAAATATAGTTTTTAAACAAACACTAATGATGAAAGAGAACAATCTGTCTAGTGAAACTTCCTTATATCTCTTGCAACATGCAAAAAATCCAGTGCATTGGCAGCCTTGGTCAGACCATGTTTTTGATTACGCAAAACAGAGTGGGAAACTCGTGTTGGTAAGTATTGGTTATTCCGCTTGTCATTGGTGTCATGTAATGGAGCATGAAAGTTTTGAAAACGATGATGTTGCCCAACTAATGAATCAGCATTTTATAAACGTTAAAGTCGATCGAGAAGAGCGTCCCGATGTAGATAAGCTTTATATGTCTGCGATTCAACTTATGGGTGTCCAAGGCGGTTGGCCATTGAATTGTATCTTAATGCCTGATGGTAGACCAATATATGGAGGGACTTACTTTACGAAAGAAAAATGGTTGGAGGTCCTAAAAGCATTGGTTCTGACCTATGAAGAACAACCTGCCCGTGTAGAAGCATTTGCAAAAGAAATCCAAGAAAACCTTGAGGATAAGGCATATGAACACATTACTGCTTCTTTTTCCATTAATAAAGAAACACTTCAAGATTGGATGGTCAAATTAAAACGGACCTTTGACTTAGATTTTGGGGGTTACCAATATGTACCAAAGTTCCCTCTTCCGAATCATCTTGATTTTTTATTGGAATATGGTTTTCAAGAGCAAGATGGTATGATTAGTCAGCATCTTCGAAAGACATTAACCTCTATGGGTAACGGAGGTATTTATGATCATATTGGCGGTGGTTTCTCGAGATATTCGACTGACGCTGTATGGAAGGTGCCGCATTTCGAAAAAATGTTATATGACAACGCGCAGCTATTGGGTTTGTATAGTAAAGCGGCATTATTTTCTGATTCAAAGTATGATTCTGAGTTTTATCGTTCAATTGTAAATGAGACCTTTATTTATTTAAGGCGGAGTTTAAAGACACGGTCCGGATCGTATCTTTGTGCGCAAGATGCCGATAGCGATGGTGCTGAGGGTCTATATTATTGCTGGAGAAAGGAGGAGTTGAAGATGATATTAGGTCCTGATTTTAATTGGTTTAAAGACTTTTATTACATCCGAAATGATGAATCATGGGAAGATGGACTCTTTATCCTTCAACGAAAACAAGAGTTAAAGCAACTCGCAGCTAATAATAAGTGGTCGATAAATCAAGCGAAGGAAAATGTAAACCGAGTCAAACGCACCCTTGCTTTTCATCGTGAGAAGCGAGAAGAGCCAATAATTGACCCAAAGTCTCTGACTGCCTGGAATGCACTTTTGATTAATGGGCTTTCGCAAGCCTATCTTGCTTTAAACGATGAATCTTTTATTGAAGAGGCAGTATCCATTGCAAATTGGATTATAAATCGACAGTTGCAATCTAAAGGTGCGCTTTATCGAAATTATGTCAATGATATTTCAAGTATAAATGGGTTTCTCGATGATTATGCCTTGACGATTGAGGCTTTCATTAAGTTATATCAGATAAAAGGCGATTTATGTTATTTAGAGCATGCTAAAAAGATGGGTGATTACGTTCTGTCTGAATTTTACAGCGAGGAGCAAGGCTTATTCTTCTATATCGAGAAAGGGTCTAAATTAATCGCGCGAAAAATAGATATAGATGATGATGTTATCCCGTCTTCAAATTCGGTTATGGCTCACAATCTTCAACTTTTAGGGGTTTACTTTAGAAAAGAAGACTGGGTAGAAAAAAGTCATCAAATGTTAGGAAAGATTCTCGCGTTCATTAATAAATATCCAAGTGGTTATTTAAATTGGATGGCACTGTATTATCGTTTGTTTTTGGGTATTAAAGAGATCCACGTTTTGACAGGTGCTATACCTACGAAGGCTGATTTATCTGCGTTAATCCGTTCAAATAGAGTTGTGTCCTATCATAAAGAAATTCCTATGTCAAGTGCCTACAAGGAGACAGGAATATATCTTTGCGAGAACAAAGTATGCCTGCCAAAAATAGCGTCTATTAAAACGTTGCTTGAAGAATTAAAAAATTAGGATTTTCTTTGAATTGCTTTAAGCGCAGCATCATGAATATGAGAAGCTCCCAACCCATATTTTTCCATGAGATCCATTGGTTTTCCGCTCTCTCCAAAAGAATCATTTACAGCAATAAACTCTTGCGGACAAGGGGTGTTTGATGCTAGAACTCGCGCGACAGCTTCTCCTAAACCACCATTAGCCATATGCTCTTCAGCAGTAACGATGCACTTTGTTTTTGCAGCAGATTTTAAAATAGAGGCTTCATCAATAGGTTTAATGGTATGCATGTTGATAAGCTCTACAGAGACTCCGGAGGCCGCCAATGATTGAGCTGCTTCGATCGATTTCCAAACCATGTGACCGCATGCAATAATAGTAACGTCTGTTCCTTCTTGAATAACATCTGCCTTTCCAATCTCAAAAACAGCATCTGGTTTTATAAATATGGGCATTACAGGTCTTCCAAAACGCAAGTAAACCGCTCCTTTATGTTCGGCAATTGCTTTAGTTGCTTGTTTTGTTTGATTGAAGTCTGCTGGGACAACAACGGTCATATTTGGGAGCATTCGCATCATTCCAATATCCTCTAATATTTGATGTGTAGCGCCATCCTCACCCAAAGTCAAACCTGCGTGGGAAGCACATATTTTTACATTTTTTTGGGAATAGGCAATGGACTGTCTAATTTGATCGTAAACCCTTCCTGTTGAAAAGTTCGCAAAAGTACCTGTGAATGGAATTTTACCTCCAATGGTCATTCCAGCAGCCATGCCCATCATATTGGCTTCTGCAATTCCAACCTGAAAGAAGCGTTCTGGGAAAGCATTCTGAAAGGCATTCATTTTAAGCGATCCCGTAAGATCAGCACAAAGTGCTACTACATTTTCGTTCTCCGCACCTAATTCTGCTAATCCCTCTCCGAAGCCCGATCGTGTGTCTTTATTTCCTAATATCTCAATGCCTTCCATAGTTATAATTTTAAATAATTCGTATTTAATGTTTTTATACTAAACGTTTTTTCATTTGTGTAAGCGCTTGAAAATTGCGCTTTTTCTCTGTATACAATTTTATAATCTCCGGGCTGGAACTGCCATTTTTGAGTGCGCACCTGTGAATTTAAATTACAGACCCATTCATATTCTCCTGTTTTCCTTTTGACAAATATCTGACCAACGTATAACTTTGCTGTTTTTAAGTCTAAATTTCCCGGTGCAGGTATATCGACAGTTGTTGTTTTATTTTCATTGATTGTAACGGAGCGATAGGTTCTAGGCAATGTGAAGATTTCAAGATCATAGTTGCCAATTAAATACTTTTGGGTACTTCCAAGACTTTGATGATTTATGCTTTGTTCTTGGGCTATATTTTTTTGATAAACCCTTGCAGGGTATTTAGTGTTATATCCGCTGCGTGAGCTTATGAATTTTAAGAAGTCCTGTGAGGCGTCAACATAAATCGTATTGTGCACGTGTTCTGTTATTTGTAGATTGAGCTTTTGTATCGGAGGTAATGTTGCTACTTTCAAATCGTAATGAATTGAAGGGTCCAAAATTAACGTGTCTGGATTTTTATATCTATTCAATGTGTGCGTATACGTATGGAGCAGTTCTTTAGTCCCGGCACGATAAAAGAATAAACTGACATCAGTCTCCTTCGGATTAAGCGCTAAGTCATTCAGGTTTACCTGAACGGTCGTATTTAGTAATGCTTTATCTATGATATTAGTGAGTACTGCTTTAAAAGTTTTTTTGTTTTCAGCTTCTGTAAACGAACCAATACAATTGAATTTTTCAAGGTAGCTTAAGTCGAGTCCTATACCAATTACAAATGGCGTAACATTCACTTCTTTTTCTTTGAGTTTTTGAGCGATGACGCAAGGGTCATTGTCACATGATTCAAGGCCATCAGTAATGAGGATTATGAAGTTTCTTCCCTCTTTAGTAGGGAAATCTTCGGCCGCGGCTTCAAGCGAACGTGCTATAGGTGTCGCGCCTTTTGCAGACAAAAGTTTAATTTTTTTCTTAATGGCATCAATAGTGTTTTTTCCAAAGGGGACCTCTAACTTGGTGTCATTGCAGTCTTGAGATGTATTGCTAATAGCAGACTGGTGTCCATAAACGCGCAATGCAATTTCAAGATTTGGGATTCCTCTGAGCTCTTCTATCGAACTGTTTAGGATTTCTTTAGCCGATTCCATTCTTGTTTGATTCTCCCATTTAAGATTCATGCTGTTGGAAGCATCCAAAATAAAAAGTATCCTCGTTTGGGTTTGACTGTGAGCAATCAAACTAACGCTTATAAAAAGAATGGAAAAAAATCTATACACTAATAATCACCTAAAGTTTCTTCAAGTTGGCCCAAAGCACTAGTTAATTGTTCTTCGTTTGGCGCGACACCATGCCATTTATGGGTACCCATCATAAAGTCAACACCCATACCCATTTCTGTTGCCATTATAACGATAATTGGCTTTCCGTTACCAAGTTTGCTTTTTGCTGCAGACATTGTTTGGTGTATGTTTTCAAAATCATGACCATCCATTTCAAATACTTCCCATCCAAAAGCTTGCCATTTATCTTTCAATGAGCCTAAAGAGAGCACATCTTCTACGTCACCATCGATTTGTCTGCCATTGAAATCAATAGTTGCAATTAGGTTGTCAATTTTATTTGCAGCGGCATATATTGCTGCTTCCCAAATCTGACCTTCTTGAAGTTCGCCGTCACCATGAAGGGTATATACCGTTGATGAATCGTGATTTAATTTTTTCGTTTCTGCTGTACCAATTGCAACAGATAATCCTTGCCCTAAAGAACCAGACGCCATTCTGATTCCCGGAAGATTTTTGTCAGTTGAGGGATGACCCTGTAATCTTGAAGAGATTTTTCGAAAAGTAGCTAGTTCAGGCACAGGGAAATAGCCTTTTCTTGCAAGAACACTATACCAAACGGGCGAGATATGGCCATTAGAAAGAAAAAATACATCTTCCCCTTTGGCATCCATACTGAAGTTTGATGAATCTTCAGTCATCGCTTCAAAATATAAATAGGTCAGGAAGTCTGCGCAGCCGAGAGACCCGCCTGGATGTCCTGATTTCACTGCCGATACCATTCTAACAATGTCTCTTCTTACTTGCGATGCAATTGATTTTAAATGCTCTTTATTCATGGTTTTAATTATTGGATAGTATTGCTAACTTTACAAAACTAATTTTAATTGTCGTTTGACTTTAAATTTTCTTTGAACAATAGGCGCAACTTTTCAACGATTTTTAGGTCTTTAATGATGAAACCGAATTATTTATGAAAGTTTTATTACCCTTCCTCCTTCTACTATTCAATTGTTTTTATTCTTTAGGTCAAAATCAACTGCTTCGTAGTTATACACAAGAGGAGTTGGACTTTCTTAAAAAGAATAAGGTCTCCGACTATGAAATATTAGCCTATGCTGTTGATAATGGATTGGAATTCGGAGAATATAATGAGGTAAAACACTCGAATTTGAATCATGTTTCAAATGAAGTTTCAATAAAAGAAGCATCTTTTTTAGATTTCAATTTTAAAATTGAAAATCAAAATCAGTATTATTACTGGAAAGAACAGGATAAAATTATCATGGTAAAATCTTATTGGGTTTTGAACCATGAACGAAATAGTAAGTTATAATGAGAACGATTTTATTGTTTATTTTAGGTATTGTAATTTCACTAAATTCATGGTCCCAGACAGTGGTCATGGGAGATCCTGGTTTTCCTGAGGATTCTCCAATGGATTGTAACAATTTTGGTATAGTAGGTACGAATTTTCAAGACCCCGGTGCAGGCGGGAATTATCCGCCTAATTTTAATGACACTTCGGTTTTTTGTCCAGATTTAAACCTTGGTACAAAGGCGACGATTACTTTTGCCATTAATGCTGGTTTTGAATTCAATGTTGATGGTTCTGATTTTATTCAGGTCTTCGATGGGCCCGATGCCACTGCTCCTTTGTTAGGGATTCATAATTCCGTTACGGATCCAGGTGGATTTACCTACCAAGCCAGTTGGAATAATCCATCAGGTTGTTTAACAGTTGTTTTTATTACCGATGGATCAGGTGAGGGAACGGGTTGGGAAGCAAATGCTTCTTGTGGTAACCAATTTCAACCTTTTGAAGCGCATATGGAGGCGTATATCAATGGTACAGGTCCCGATGCAATAAATCCTACAGACACGGGATTCGTAGATATTTGTTTTGGAGATAGTATTCTTTTTATAGCGAAGCCCATTTTCCCTAATTCTTTAGATTCTACGGGCTTTGGGTACTCTCAAAATATAAATACAGACATCGATTTTGAATGGAATATTACTGACGGAAACGTTTATCCTAATAATGATTCAATTTGGTTTACACCACCTGCTAGGTCAGGCTACCTTGTTGACCTAAAAATAGAAGACCAATTTCCTTTAAACGAGCGTGTTCGAAGTAAGGTAAGGGTTTCATTGCTCCCGAGTTTTGCGGGCACAGGCCCACTTCAGGATTCGGTTTGCCTTGGAGCAAGTACGACACTTGTTGGCGGTGTTACACCTCAAGATACTGTGGGTGTTACAATTCCTCCAGGTACATTTGAGTTGGGAGGTAATTTTGCAGGCCTCACATATTTGCCGGATGGTTCCGGTCAGCAATATGAGGCACCCATTACCATTAATGGTTTCCCGGGAGGTTCTACCATTACAGACGACCAGGATCTAAATCAAGTATGTATCACTATGGAACATTCGTATTTGGGAGATTTAGAAATTTGGTTACAGTGTCCAAATGGCACCATTGTTCCCTTGGTGAATTCATTTACTGGAGGTTTTTTGCCCGGTGGTAATTCTGGTGGGGGTACCTACATGGGGGATCCCATAGATGATTCTGGCGGAGGCGGACCTGGCGAAGGATGGGAGTATTGCTTTAGTTCGGTTTTTAATGATATTAATGGATCTATAACTGACAATTTAGGAAACACCATACCAGCTCCTAATTTTGGGAATAATGGGCCTTCTATAGATCCAAACGTGGTTTACCAACCTGAGGATTCTTTTAATAGCCTTATAGGCTGTCCTGTTAATGGAAATTGGACGATTTTTGTTCAGGACAACATAGGAATTGATGATGGTTATATTTTTGAATGGGGATTGTTTTTTGATGCTTCCTACTTTCCAGGTCTAGGATCTTACCAAACTTCTGCAGATACGAGTTGGTGGACAGAAGACCCAACAATTATATCCGGGATGAATGACACATTGATTGAGGTTCAGCCTGACGCTGTAGGTACCTACAGCTATACGTTTAATGTCACTGACGATTTTGGGTGTCCATTTGATACGACTGTTTCGTTTACGGTAACGGAAGGTCCAGAGATTTTCCCAGATACAATAGCCTGTGATTTGGCTTTTCAAGTATCGGAAACGATTTCATTTAGTGGTGGAGAATGGTCTACATTAGATACGGCCATAACATTTAGTGATATTCTAAATAATAATCCTTTAATCACTTCTTCGTCAGGTGGATATTTCGATGTATTTTACACTGATAATGAGTGCAATGTTACCACGGAAGCACAAATTCATTTTCCCCCATTTTTATACATTGAAATGCCTGATACGTCTGTTTGTGCTGGCACGAATTACGAACTCGTTCCTATTGTTACTGCCAATGACCTTGATTCTGGGTATGTTCCAACCCTAATTTACGAATGGGGAAATGGGTCTACAGATTCTACACTGGTACTAAATAATGCGGGTACCTACGTGTTTACGGTATCAAATGAATGTGTTGATGTCACAGAGAACTTTACGATATTGCCCAATGCCTCAATTCCTAACGACACTACTGTTTGTGATTATGCATTTCAGTTAAATGGTACTATTGCACCAAATGGAGGTTTCTGGTCATCTCCTGACACAGAGATTTCAATAGATGGTGATGTTTTAAGTCCGGATGTTGAAACCTCAATTGCCGGGATTTATGAACTTACTTTTACAGATTCCACATGTGCTTCAAATCAATCAATGACAGTCTCTTTCCCTCCTAATTATAGCGTAATTGCAATGGATACAAATGTTTGTATCGGTTCTACAGTTTCCTTAAATGCACTTGGGATTCCTGACCCAATACAAGCAGGCTATCCGATTGATTATTCTCTTTTCTGGAGTAACGGTGAAGAAGGATCATCTATTACAGTTAATCAAGAGGGCGAATATATTGTTTCCTTAAATCACGCATGTGGTGAAGTCTCAGATATAGCGAGCCTAGGTATGTATGGATGTGATCTCGAAGTACCGAATGTTCTTGTATTGTCCTCTACCGCTGGAAATGATGAGTTCTTCGTCAATTATAATGGGATTGATCAGTTTAATTGTTTGATACTGAATCGATGGGGTAATGTAATCTATGAATATACGGACCCTGCTGCATCTTGGCAAGGCACAAATAAATCAGGAAAGATTGTCAATGAGGGTACTTA
>Ga0066605_10001492_pt1 | contig 15452 bp, 4 predicted proteins | sample SaaInlLV_DNA_10m_FD_60385 | JGI IMG/M metagenome (GOLD analysis project Ga0066605, IMG submission 60385) | Marine microbial communities from expanding oxygen minimum zones in the Saanich Inlet - SI075_LV_DNA_10m | ecosystem: Environmental > Aquatic > Marine > Unclassified | place: British... | reverse complement strand
GCTCTATCCAGCTGAGCTACTGGCCCGTTGTGTTGTTTTAGTCGGGGTGGCAGGATTCGAACCTGCGACCTCCTGCTCCCAAAGCAGGCGCGATGACCGGGCTACGCTACACCCCGAGTGGACAACATTTTGTTTTTGTAAAACAATGCGCAAATATATCTCAATTTTATTAACTCCGAAAGGGATTATAGGCTAATTATAAAAAAAAACGCTTTCTACTTGAAGTCCTGTAAATCTCCACATAAATTTTCTATTTTTACTAAGAATAGTATCTTTTAAAAAACAGTCGCAAAAGCCTCACTTGAAGAAAAAAATTCACCTCTTATTTACCTTCTTTATTCTGAATATTATAGCACTCAGTGCTCAAACCATGATCTCTGGGGTTGTTAGGGACGCTGAGGGAGTTCCGATACCTTATGTAAATGTTCTTTTTAGCGGAACTGTTATTGGAACGATTACTAACGATGCTGGAGAATTTGTTTTATCATCGGACGCCTCACATGAAGAACTTAGCGTTAGCCTTTTGGGCTACAGCAGTCAGAAATTAGACTTGACACGAAAAAGGAATCGCAACATTGTGATCACCTTAGAAGAAGGAGAACAACTGAACGAGGTCGTTGTGGTTCTGAAACCCAAAAAGCGCTTACGGAAAAAAGAAAACCCTGCCTACGCTATTCTCAAACAAATATGGGCCAAAAAACGAAAAAATGGGATCCATTCCTTTGCTGCCCTAGAATACCAAAAATTCACTTCATATGAGGTTGGGATTAAAAATTTAGACAGCTCATTCCTTAAAACAGTACTCCGAAAAGACTTTGATTCGGTTCGCAGCGCACTAAAGCAAAACAACAGCAGTAAAGCCTATATGCCTCTAAACCTAAAAGAACAAGTTGAAAATGTATACATCAACGATAGTCTGAATCTAGAAAAAACGGTAACCCTTGGAGAACGAACCAGCGGATTAGAGCCCAAAGGATTTTTCTTTGAGCAAATGCAGCGGGTGTTTCAAGATATCGATGTGTACAAAAACCGAATTCTATTTGCCGACAAGGTGTTCGAAAGTCCTTTATCCAGAAATGGTTTTGCAACCTATGACTATGTCTTATTGGATAGTATTGCCCTTGAAAAAGAAAAAATATACACCATTTACTTCTTCCCACGCAGATCCGAGGATCTGGCCTTTACGGGGAGTTTTACTGTCTCTGCTCCGAGCTACGCACTGACAAAGATCAATATGCGTATCGATCCAGCTATCAACTTGAATTTGGTAAGTGGCTTGAATCTAGAAAAAACTTTTACGATTGCAAACGACAGCGTATACCTTCCCAAGAGCAACCGCTATGCTGGGGAGTTTTCGGTAGTTAAAAAAACAGAAAACGCAAAAACACTCTCGGTTATAAAAAACGAATTCTTTGATCAGTACAGCTATAACAAACCCAAAGCGAAAGCCTTTTATAAGAAGCAGAAAATGCAAATAGCCCAGAAAGAATTTCAAGAAGAAAAGGCGTTCTGGGATGCGTTTGAAAACAATAAAAATTACTCGAAAGATACCCGGAGTATTTTAACCGAGATAAAGAATAACCGTAAGATGAAGCGGATTCTTCAATACACGGATTTCTTTACGGGGGGTTACGCCAATCTCGCTCCGGGAATTCAGTTCGGAAAATGGTGGAACTCTTTCAACAACAATGATGTTGAAGGAAACCGACTGCGCTTGGGCTTTAGAACCTTCAAAACTATGGAAGATCGGTTTCGCTCCAATGCCTATATCGCCTATGGTTTTGGAGACTCAAAAATAAAATATGCGTTTGATGTAAAATACTTACTCAAGCAAGACCCGCGGATTACAGCGGGAGCCGTGTACTCAAAAGACTTTGAACAACTCGGGAGCCGCTTGTTGAAAACCAAAAACTTAATTGACTTCAGTTCTGGAGGTACCAATTCCTACTTAGCTCGAGGTTCCAACTACTATTTATCCGATATCGAACGTTTTGGAATTAACTTGGATTTTGGGTTTTCCAATAATTTTCATGTAGGACTGAACTTGATTTCTGAACATATCGCTTCGGCAGCGCCAGACTTTTTCAGTATCGCCTCTACACAAAACAATCGGGTGGTATCGAAGTACAAACATGTACAGATAAACTCCTACATTCAATATACTCCCAGAAGGAATGTTTTTGGATACGGTGTAGAACAACGGTTTGGAGTAAATTTACATCCAAAATTCGTGCTGAAATATTCACAAGGTATCGAAGGCCTTTTGGGGGGAGTTTTAGATTACAACAAAGTGCAGTTTTCCTACAATCAAACTTTATTATTGAATTTTATGGGTAACCTAGACGCCAATTTTGAACTTGGCAAAACCTATGGAATTGTTCCCCTGCCCCTCCTCAGTGCTATCCCTTCAAATCAGGGGTACTCACTAAAACCCAGAACCTTTTCTCTTCTGAATTATTACGACATGGTAGCAGATAGCTATCTGATGGGGCATTTTGAGCATCATTTCAATGGGTTTGTCTCCAACAAAATCCCTTTAATCAAGAAGTTTAAACTCCGAACCCTAGCCACATTTAGATTTGCATATGGAAGCACTTCGGATCAAAACAGGAATACCAACCAATCGAACATTCAATACAATAGCCCCGATTCTGGACTGTACTACGAATATGGCTTTGGTTTTGAAAACATTGGCTATGGCAATGTGCGGTTTTTTAGGGTCGATTTCATTTGGCGCAGTCCACTAGCCTCTTCTTTTAAATTAAATCCCTATTCCAGTCAGCTTCCAGATTTTGGAATACGAGTTGGCGCAAAACCTGGGCTCTAAAACCGCATGTATAAACTTTGTTCCAGGTATTTTAAACTGTATTTTAAAAAAAATCTATTATTAGTATGAAAAATTTACTTTACACTTTACTTTTATTTCCGCTGTTTGCTTTTTCTCAATTAAGCTTTGAGGGTGTTGTAAAAGATAAACTTACAGCTACTGAATAAGAAAAAGCGCTTGTTACTGTTAAACCTAGAAGACTAAGTGGTGCTGGATTTTATTCCGGTGTCTATACTAAAGCCGATGGAGCATTTGAAGTAACTACTTCTTTTGATTACCCTCTAGAAATTATTATTACTAAAAAAGGATGCACGCGCAAAGTAATCAAGATTAAAAAAGGAAAAACCTATATTGATGTTTTTATGGAATGTGAAGCTGCAACCATAGAGCAAATCATAGTTGAAAAAACCCTAGATACTGATGGAGATGGGGTACTCGATGTAAACGATAAGTGTAAAGAGGTTGCCGGAGATAAAGAAAACGAAGGTTGTCCTTGGCCAGATGATGATAATGACGGTGTTGCAAACAAAGATGATGCCTGTCCAGATGAAGCGGGAACTGCTGCTGACAAAGGTTGTCCAAGTGTAGATGCCGATGGAGATGGTGTTGCCGATAAAGACGATGCTTGTCCAAATGAAGCAGGAACTGCAGCATCACAAGGTTGCCCTGCAAGTCCTAAAGCTATCGTTGATTTTCTTCAAAGCGCAGAAGGAACCATTCTATTTACTGCAGACAATGATGTGCAAAAAAGCAGTTACGATGCTGTAATCAGTGGTATTTCAGAGTTACTAAAAAAATATCCAAACGTAAAGCTTCAGATTGAAGGTCAAGCTTCTAGTGATGGCAGTAAAGCTTACAATCAAAAACTTTCCAATAGAAGAGCTGCTAATGTTAAAGAAGCGTTGGTTCAAATGGGAATCGAAGCATCTAGGTTAAGCGATGTTGGATTTGGTGAAGACAATCCCAAAGACAGCAATGCAACCGCTGCTGGTCGTGCGAACAACCGTAGGGTTAGTCTAAGCATGCAATAGAAAACACTATTCTTATAATTTTAAAAGGCCTGCTGTATATGCAGGCTTTTTTATGTGGTAAACTCTCGGTAAGTAACGATTAATATAAGTCTAAAAAGGATGAATACATTTTGTAAAAGTATTTTCTGCATTTGTTCCTCTATGATTGTACACACAGCCCATCCAATTACCCAACCGTAAAAAGCTTACAGTAAGCTCGAAGATGAAAGTAACCAAAATCATAGGTGTCGTAATAAAATTTTTATGAAATTGGGTTTAATTAGAGTTTGTAAAACAAAAGGGTAGACCAAATATTTTTCTGTAAAAAAGACTCTCCTTTAGCAATAGTATTGCGTTGAAAACCCGTTAAAAGACGTGTTTTTTTTGATATTTTTTGTTGAAATCCAATGAAGGTCCAATTTTGATTGAACTCAGAAGGAAAATTGTCTTTAATCAACAGAAAGACTTCGTTAAAGACCACCAATTTGGGTGAAAAAGCTTTTTTATTTTTACCTAAAGGGAATTGAAATCCGGCACGAAAACGGATTCTTGTACCATAACTACTTTCCTTATTTTTTGATTGCCAACGTTGTTCTAAACGGATCCATCCAAAATAATTAGTTCGATTAATCGGTAGCGAAAAACTAAACTGTTGCCAAAGGTTATTTTCTGTTGTGCGATATTTTGGGGTGTTGCTGGATATCAACGTATAACCAGAAGTAAAGGCGGTGTTATTTCCCAATTCAAAACGTATTGAAGGGCGAAATAAATACTGATCGTTTTCTCCAAAAAACTGACGTGTACGTAAATGGGTTTCTAGGCGTAAGGTCTTGCTGTTAGTAAGGCTGAAGTCTGTAAACAAAGCCTTCCATGCATTGTTTTGTTGTTCTTGTGCATTACTTTGCCAAAAGGTAAAGATGATGAGAATAAAAGGAAGATAGCTGCGCATCTTTTTCATGAAAACAGTTAGTAAAGTGTTTAGAAATTAAACATTAATGGAATTGGATTTCTGCAATCATGTTTTGGGTCATTTAAAAATCGGGGTTGAAAAAGTATTAGGGATTAAGAAACTTACTCTCCTTTGACTGTTTCTTCCATTGCTGAATCGGGAGTTGAGTTTTTTGAAGAGAACCGTATTTGAAGTCCAATTTCGTGGGTATTTAGTTGAATCGCTGATAAATTACTCTCTCTATAAGAATCATAAGCATAGCTAATAGAGAAGATGTCATTCAATAAGAGATTTGCTTTTAAAGACAAAACCGATGCTGTTCTTAAACCAATTCCAAATCGAAATTTATTTTGATAATTACCCCATAAAACTCCTTCAGTAATTGCCCCAACACCTTCTGTGCTTCTCATGCTTATTGTTGGTTCAATTGCTACATCAGAAGTTATTGAAAGTTTTGCCCCGGCACCAAAATAAAAATGTATTTTTTCTCTTGGGTTTAGGACTACCTCATCATCCTCTTTAGAATTAAATAACCTAGGAATAGCTGCCGAAATCCAATGTGTCTTGTGTTTATATAAAAAACCAACTCCTAGGTTAGGAAGCAAGCGACTCATCATTTTTTTTGCAGGATCTGTTTGTGGAGAATATGAAATCAATTTAGAGGTATCTAATCGAAAGGAATTCAGCCCGCCTTTTAGACCTAAATACATAGAGGCATCTTCATTTAATTTTAATTTATATGAAAAGTCTACTGCAACAAATGTTTGCTTTTCCACAAAAACCTGATCGGATATTACAGATATTCCTAAGCCGATGTTCTTTTTTCTTGCAACAGAATAAGCCATTGAAAGGGTCTTGGAGTTATCCTCTGCATTGGACCATTGATTCCTGGAATGAATCGATAAAATCTGATTTGCTTCTGCAGCTGCATAAGCTGGATTGACTAACGTCATCTGGTATTCCATTAGAGAGAAATAAACATCTTGCTGAGCCGAAACCCAAGAAGAAATAAGCAGTATGTATATTAAATATTTTTTCATGCGTTTAACGTGTTAAATACAGCCAGCCTTCATAGTCTATTGTCCCATTTTGCTCAAAATCAATGAGGAAATAATAAGCTCCCTCGGGTAATTCCTTTCCATTTGAAGTTCCATTCCAATCGTTTAGATAGTTGTTTCGTTCATAAATTAATTTTCCGGATCGGGTATAAATCATCACCTTATTGTAGGGATAACGTTCGATTGATGGTTCGTACCAAGTATCATTAATTCCATCACCGTTAGGAGATAAGAAATTAGCAATATCAAAATTCAGTTCGCTGAAATTTGAAGGTTTATCATCGTAATCATTCGGATCAGTCCCCACATCAACCTCATCAATATTAGAAAATCCATCGCCATCACTATCATTGTTTGGATTACAATTTTGTGCATCATATTGGTCATTCACACCATCATTATCACAATCTGTTAAGAAAGACTCAAAAGCATCAATTACACCATCTTGATCGATGTCATCGTCTGCAGGAGAACCATTAATGTTTGCATCTTCATCAACTGTATCTATTCCATCGTTATCGTCATCTCTATCTAAGTAATTTGGGATACCATCCTCATCAGAATCAAGATATTCTGATGCTCCCTGAATTATTTCATCTTGAGTCAGTAAACCATCATTATCGTCATCAGTGTCTAAATAATCTGGGATTCCATCACTATCTGAATCCGTGTTTATTCCTTGAGGAAGTTCATCAATAGTCGGAACTCCATCGTTATCATCATCTGCATCTATGTAATCTGGGATTCCGTCTTGATCGCTATCAAGAGCATCTATGGGATTACCATCAAAATTTGGGTCAGATTGTTCGTTCGAAGTGAGAATACCATCTCCGTCATCATCCCTATCAAAGTAATCTGGAATTCCATCGTTATCTGTGTCTTGAGCATCGTTTGGATTAAAATCTTGATTAGGATCAGGGTTTTCAAATTCAGTAAATACTCCATCGTTCTCGTCGTCTGGGTCCAGATAGTTACTTATTAAATCTCCATCGAAATCATCGGATGATTGCCAAGACTTATTTTCTTCTTGAGTTTCATAACGACTGTAAATATGATCTCCATCATCATCGGGATCAATTGAATTAATTAATCCATCAGCATCGGTATCCGAAGTTATGAGTCGACTATCTACTTCTTCTAAGGGCACTTTATCGGTTAATAATTCAATTACATCAGATTGCCCTGGAGAAATGTTTAGTTTACTGACTTGAGTTGGAACAGGAACTCGCTTATCTCCATAGGTTGTATTAACATACCCTACCAAAACTTCGTAAATACCATCGCGATTTGCATCATCAATTACCCCAGGTTTTGGTGGAACTATAAAGGATAGATATCCTTCACCAAGGCTTGCTTTTCGCATTCCTTTTCGAACTTGACCGGTTGGCTCTCCCGAACGGATAGTAAATTTGTCGCTATCGGCACCTCCGGATACTTTTTTACGAATTTTCCATTTCCCAACCCCTTTATTGCTTGCTGGGGCTATTGGTGTCTTTACTTTGGATTGAGGGTTATTTATGCTGATTGTGTAGTGATTGTATATGGTAATGAATTGGTGTTCTCTCCAATCAATAACTCCATCATTATCATCATCTATATCTTCATTGTTTCCTATTCCGTCGTTATCGATATCTCTACTCTCTGCTGCATTTTCAGAAAAAATATCAAATAGATCTAAAACACCATCATTATCATCATCAGGATCGATATTATTTCCTATTCCATCAAAATCAGTATCCTTAATTTCTTGAGGATCGTTAGGAAATGCATCAGAACCGTCTACCACTCCATCACCATCTGTGTCTGCATTGTTTGGATCATAACCTTTTACTATTTCTTCTCCATCGCTCAATCCATCTCCATCGGAGTCTGAATTTGATGGATCACATTGGTAGATGGCCTCTTGTCCGTCTGACAATCCATCGTTATCGTCGTCATTGTCTTTGTTGTCTCCTATTCCATCGCCATCTGTATCTGCTTGCTCTTCGAAATCTAAAGGAAAAACATCAGTATTGTCTTGTACTCCATCTCCATCAGAATCTTTTAGCAATGGATTTGTTCCAACTTCATTTTCCTCATGATCGTTCAAGCCATCCCCATCGGTATCTGGATTGAGTGGATTGGTATTATTGAATAGTTCTTCTGAATCTGAGCTACCGTCATTATCCGTGTCAATTTTTTTGAGATCTGTTCCTATTCTCTCTTCTTCAGTGTCTAAAACCCCATCATTGTCATCATCAGTATCAACATCATCGGGTATTCCGTCGCGGTCAGTGTCAAGGCTTCCAATTGAGTCTAAGGGAAGATTATCTTGTCCGTCTGGTACTCCATCGCCATCTGTGTCTGAATTTAAAGGATCCGTTCCAAGAACGTTTTCCTCACCATCGTTTAGACCATCATTATCTGAGTCCGGATTTTGGGGGTCTGTCCCATTATTGACCTCTTCTTGATCTCCCATACCATCCCCATCAGAATCGGGGTTGTTGGGATTTGTTCCTTGAGTCACTTCTTCTTCATCTGACAAACCATCGTTATCATCATCAGTGTCAATTCGATCCCCCAGTCCATCGTTGTCACTGTCATTATTTTCAATAGGGTCTAATGGGAATGCATCATCTCCATCTTTTATTCCATCACCATCAGAATCGCTTGATAACGGATCTGTTCCTGCATCTTTTTCTTCTTTGTCGTTTAGGCCATCTCCATCAGTATCTGGGTTAAGAGGATCTGTGTTAAAAATCAATTCCTCTTCATTTGAAAGCCCATCTCCATCACTATCATTTGCTCGATCTGCATCCCGTGGAAATTGATCAAAGCCATCGGGAGTTCCATCGCTATCGGTATCTGTTAACAATGGATCTGTTCCAAGATTTAGTTCCTCTCCATCGGATAGACCATCACCATCGGTATCTGGATTGAGAGGATCTGTTCCACTATTCTGTTCCTCAACATCGGTAATTCCATCATTGTCATCGTCTGTATCGACACTATCTTCAAGTCCGTCTTGGTCACTATCAATACTTAAATTTTCATCCAAAGGAAAGTCATCCTCACCGTCTGGCACGTTGTCTCCATCGGTATCTGGAATTTGGGGATCCGTTCCTTTTTCTTTTTCTTTACTATCTGTTAGTCCGTCTTGATCAGAATCAATTGCTTTTGGATCTGTGCCTAGAATTTGTTCTTCTGCATCTGTAAGGCCATCATTGTCATCATCTACATCTTGATTATCTCCAATAGAGTCATTATCGGAGTCGGTTTGCTCTGAGGGATCTGATGGGAAACGATCTAATGCATCTGTTACCCCGTCCCCATCGGTATCGGAATCATTAGGATTTGTTTCCTGTAAAATTTCAACCCCATCAAAAATTCCGTCGTTATCGGTGTCATTGTTCAATGGATCTGTTCCAAGATTTGTTTCCTCCAAATCGCTAAGACCGTCGTTATCAGAATCAGTATCGTTAGGATTTGTACCCAAATTGTTTTCGATATTGTCCAACAAACCATCGTTATCCGAGTCACTTTCAAGTGGATTTGACCCTAACAATACCTCTTCTGCATCTGTTAAACCATCGTTGTCATCATCTTCATCTACATCATCCGAGATACCGTCTTTATCGTTGTCATCGGAAAGGGTTTGATCTAAGGGGAAGTCGTCGTTACCATCAATTATTCCATCATCATCAGAGTCGGAATCTAATGGATTGGTTCCTACTTCTATTTCTTCTCCATCGGGTGATCCGTCTTGATCGGTATCTGGATTTTTTGGGTCTGTCCCTAGGCTTATCTCTTCATTGTCTGAGAGCCCATCATTGTCATCGTCTGTATCTAAATTGTTTCCTAAACCGTCACCATCGGCATCTTCTGTTTCGTTTGGATCTAATGGAAAATCATCCTCAGAATCTTTAGTTCCATCACCATCAGTATCGATGTTTAATGGATCTGTACCCATTACAATTTCTTCTGAGTCAGTCGATCCATCTCCATCCGTGTCTGCAAGTGTTGGGTTTGTCCCCAGCTTGATTTCTTCCTCATCATTCAAACCATCATCATCAGAATCATCATCCAGTGGATTTGTTCCATTGGTAAACTCATCTAAATCACTTACACCATCATTATCGTCATCGGTGTCCATATTGTCTCCTAAACCGTCGTTATCGTAATCATACTGTTCAAATTGGTCGGTTGGTAAAGCATCGTCCTTATCGTTTACTCCATCTCCATCGGTATCGGGTAAAAGGGGATTGGTGTTGCGTTGTTCCTCTTCTTTGTCGTTTAATCCATCTCCGTCTGTATCTGGGTTGAGAGGGTCTGTTCCTCGTGCTATTTCTTCTACATCCGAGAGGTTGTCTCCATCGTCATCACTATCGTAGAGGTCCGCAATCCCGTCTCCATCGGTATCAATTTCTTGGTTTGGATTCAGGGGTGCCTGATCTTGACCATCGACAATTCCATCTCCATCGGTATCTGGATTAAGAGGGTCTGTACCCTTTGCAATTTCCTCTCCATCGGAACTTCCATCTCCATCACTATCTGGATTGAGTGGATCTGTCCCTAGGCTATTTTCATAAAAATCATCTAACCCATCATTATCATTATCCGAATCGGAATTGTCTCCTATTCCATCTTCATCAATATCGCTACTTTCGTTTGGATCAAGTGGGAATGAGTCTGTACCATCATTAATACCATCTTCATCAGTATCAGCATTGAGAGGGTCTGTACCTATGTTTTGTTCTTCTCCATCGCTTATACCGTCGTTGTCCGAGTCTGATTTCAAAGGATCAGTTCCATTCTCTGCTTCTTGGCTATCTGATATACCATCGTTATCATCGTCTGTATCAGCATTATTACCCAATCCGTCTTGATCAGTGTCTAGCCATTCATCTGGATCTGTCGGGAAGTCATCAAATTCGTCATTTGTTCCATCTCCATCAGTGTCTGGATTGACATCAAGGATAGTCAATGTCATAGAGGCTGTACCTGCATTGAAGTTGGTGTTAGCGGCTTGGTTTACTGTTACTCGGGTTGTTCCTGTTGCCAATATTGATACTGTGGTTCCGCTTAAAGTTGCTACAGAAGAATTTGCTAATAGGTATGAAAAGACTCCTGTACTATTGGATGTTGCTGATAAATTGAAATCCGCATCTCCAATTCTTTTGTCTATGTCATTGAATGTAATGGTAGGGTTTCCTTTAACCACAGTAAGGGTCATGGATGTTTCTGCGGATAAATAGTTTGAATCGCTTGCCTGAGTTGCCGAAACAACTGTTGTTCCAAGTCCAACAATGGAGATAGAAGACCCGTTTACTGTAGCTACTGAACTGTCTGCCACGGCATAGGTAAATGTACCCGAACTGTTTGAGCTCGGTCCAGGTTCAAAGTCTGGATCACCATAAGATTTTGTTACATCTGAGAATGTTAATGTGGGTACAATCTTGCTTACCGTAAGGGTCATGGTTGCTGAACCTGAATTGTAATTTGAATCAGATGCTTGTGTCGCTTCGACAAGAGTTGATCCTCCTCCAACAATAGAAACACTAGTTCCGCTTACTACTGCGACTGAGGCGTTTGCTATCGAATAGGTAAAGATACCTGTACTATTGGATGTTGCAGAAAGGTTGAAGTCAGCATCATCCGAATTTTTGGCTAGATCAGCAAAACTAATGGTAGGATTCGCCTTATCTACCGTTAGGGTCATGGTTGCTGTTGTTGAAAGGTAAGCCGTGTCTCCTGCTTGAATTGCAGTGATAACTGTTGTTCCAGCGCCCACAATTGTAACTGTTGATCCAGCTACAGTTGCTACCGAAGGATCGGCAATGGAAAAAGTGAAGGTACCCGAACCGTTGGATGTTGGAGAAAGTACAAAATCACCATCACCAAAGACTTTATTTTCATCGTTGAATGTGATTGTTGCAAGGGTAGTACTACAGCTTCCCCATATTGGTTGATTTTCACTGCTCAGTGCAGATTGAGTGCTAAAGCTGTCTGGTGTTCCAGAAATATTTGAAACACACCAATTTGAAATGTTTTGATTGAATGCGCTAGCAGTTCTAAACATTTCAATCATCCCATCTGATGCAACATTTGAGGTGTCCCATGATGCAATATCTTGGTTAAAGTTTATTGCTGAATTAAACATGTAACTCATGTTAGTAACACTAGAGGTGTCCCATGATCCAATGTCTTGATTGAAAACATCATTGAATCTAAACATTCTAACCATATTGGTAACATTCGAGGTATTCCATTGTCCAATATCTTGATTAAATGCATCAGCACTATCAAACATAGATGACATATTGGTCACAGAAGAAACATCCCAATTACCGATGTCTCGATTAAACAATTCCGCATCGTGAAACATGCTTGTCATGTTGACAACCGATGATGTGACCCAATTATCAATGTTTTGATTGAATCCACGAGCAGTCCTGAACATATTTTCCATTTGGGTAACCGAAGAAACATCCCATTGAGAAAGATCCTGATTAAATGCTAATGCTGATCTGAACATGGAATCCATTTCTGTCACACTAGAGGTATCCCAAGACCCAATATCTTGATTAAATGCATTAGCTCCCCAGAACATATTATCCATTCGGGTAACATTAGAGGTGTCCCAAGATCCAATATTTTGATTGAATGTAGTTTCATCCTTAAATAACTGATACATATTGGTAACCGGTGTAGTTACAACCCGGTCCCAATCGGTATCACTTTTAGATTTAGCTGCAATAGAAGTATTGTCATGGGCGGTATATAAAACACCGCCTATATATCCTGTATCTCCAGCACTACATCCTGTACACTTTATTGTTACTCCATTAGAATCTAGGTAAAAAGGAGTAAGTACATCAAAAGACAAGGATTCATTGCCAGCATATGCATTTCCTGCCAAATCATTTCCAGAGACTGTTAAAGAAAGAGTCGTAGAAGTAGTTACTGAAACTGTCCAGCTGTAAGACCATACCGCCTCGGTAGAGCCTACACTCATTGGTATAGCAATGGATTCGTTGCTGATGTTTATTGTTGGTGAACTTGTCATTGGTTCTGAAAAAGTAGCAGTAACCACAACAGTGTCTCCATTTTCTACTGAGTTCGAAATGAAATTTTTCTCTAAAGAAACAGTAGGAGGAGTAGTATCTATATCTAATGTATATAATTGTACAATTTCGACATCTGTCAAAGCCCTGTTCCAAACCCCTATATTATCGAGTTTCCCTCTAAAAAGTTGATTTGCTTGTTGACTACCTGAACTTTGAGGTCTATACTTTCCAATAAAGGTTTCGTAGTTGTTTAGATGGTTTCCTCCAGATCTTGTGAGAGGGGCAGAATGAACTTTTACTCCATTTAGATAAACTCGAACATTTGCCTCATCGTATGTCACGGCATAGTGGTTCCAGTTATTGGCTGATATTGATGCAATATGGTCTACGTCAGTAATAGATCCATTGGATTGTTGTCCAATGCCCAGTCTTAATTTCGAACTTACTCCATTGGAGTCATTCAAGACCCCATAATTATATCCATATCCGTCCGCTCCCGAATTATTATTATTTCTTCCAATAATTACGTTGTTGTTATTATTAAGGTCGTCTAAGTTGAACCAGGATGAAAAGCTTAGTACTCCAGAGGGGTTTAGAGAAGATGAATTTCCAATACTTATAAAATCATCTTGTCCATCAAAATCATATGAACTAGAATTTTGAGTTGCATTAGCATCAGTGGATAAGACAGGGCCATTTACGATTCCATGATTACCATTTCCACTCTCATCATTCGCATTGTCATTGAAAGGATACCAGCCCACTAATCCATTGGTTGGTAAATAGTCTGGCAGGGAAAAGTTGTATTGAATGGTCAAACTGCTGCTGCCATCATATAACTTATTGTTGGTGTCGGTTGCTGCTACGGAAACAATGTAACTCCCGTTAGGCGTATTTTGGGGAATATTCCAATCATATGTCCAGATGGTTGCAGAGGTGTTTAGTGACATCGCAGCATTAGTAACAACACCAGAAATTGATATTGTTGGAGTCGCCAACATATTTTCAGAAAATATAGCAGTAAATTCTACATATGATGAATTAATTACATTATCAGAATCACTGCTGGTTAATGTTGCATTAGCCGCTGAATTACATGTACCCCAATTTGGAAAATTATCTGATTGTAATGCTGATCCACTGGCAAAAGCAGATGGCTGAGAACTAAAATTCAAGGTACACCAACCTGATATGTCTCGATTAAAACTTGTAGCTCCATTAAACATTTGATTCATGTTCACAACATTTAGGGTATCCCATGCACCAATATCCCCATTGAAATTAGTTGCTTCTTTAAATAAATATTCCATGTTGGTAACGGATGATACGTCCCAAGACCCAATATCCTGATTGAATGCAGAGGCACGATTGAACATGTAGCGCATGTTGGCTACAGATGATACGTCCCAATTTCCAATGTCCTGATTAAAAGCACTTGATCCATCAAACATGGATTGCATATCGATAACACTTGAGGTATCCCAATTTCCAATGTTTTGATTAAAGACAGTTGACTGGAACATTAAATCCATTTGGATTACACTTGAGGTGTTCCATGAACCAATATCCTGATCAAAAACTGAGGCACCGTGAAACATCCAGCCCATATCGGTAACATTGCTGGTATCCCATGAACCAATATCTTGATCAAAAGTACTTGCATAACTAAACATTTTTTCCATGTTTGTAACGCCTGAAGTATCCCAGCTACTGACATTTTGATTGAATGAATTTTGGTTTTCAAATAAATTCGACATATCAGTCACAAGTGTAGTCACCACTCGATCCCAATCGGTATCACTTTTATCTTTTCCTGCAATAGAAGTATTGTCATGTGCGGTGTAAAGAACGTTTCCAATATATCCCGTATTTCCAGCACTACAGCCCTTACATTTTATCGTGACCCCATTTGCGTCCAGATAGAACATTGGATCAATACTTAAATTTAATGATTCACTTCCTGCATAAGGTCTTGAATTGGTGTCTGTTGCTGCTACTGTTGCCGCATAGGTTCCTGTGGTCACAGAAGAAGGCACTTGCCAGTAATAGGTCCAGGTTGTTGAAGTTGATCCTTGTGTCATGGCCGTATTGGTTACTAATCCTGCGATGGAAATCAGCGGAGTAGCCGCCATGTTTTCTGAGAAAGTAGCGGTTAGGGTGACTACTCCAGAGGTAATAATATTACCTGAATCACTACTTGTCAAAGTTAAAGTTGCCTGAGAATTACAGCTACCCCATATAGGTTCATTTATACTCAACCAAGATCTTGCATCCTCGTCGAAGTCTTGTGGCTTAGAAGTAATATTGATTGGACACCAAAAAGTTAAATCTTGATTAAAGGCATCAGCGTTTCGAAACATCGAATTCATATTTGTAACACTTGAAACATCCCATGATCCTATATCTTGGTTAAAAGTTCTATTCCTCATAAACATACCTTGCATACTAGTAACACTGGAGACATCCCAAGAGCTAATATTCTGGTTGTAATTTAATTCGTAAAACATATAAGTCATATCTTGAACATAAGCAACATCCCATGATCCGATATCTTGATTAAAT
>Ga0066605_10001485_pt1 | contig 15489 bp, 14 predicted proteins | sample SaaInlLV_DNA_10m_FD_60385 | JGI IMG/M metagenome (GOLD analysis project Ga0066605, IMG submission 60385) | Marine microbial communities from expanding oxygen minimum zones in the Saanich Inlet - SI075_LV_DNA_10m | ecosystem: Environmental > Aquatic > Marine > Unclassified | place: British... | reverse complement strand
TTTTACAAGGATTGTATGAATGCAGCTGACCATGCACTTGTATACTATAGTCCAGAGGTAGTTGCCCATAAAAAATTAGATGCGTTGAGTGTTGAAGATGTACAAAAAGCTTTCGGTGACAATGTTGTGGTGAAAAACACGACAGCTTCAGTTCTAGAATATGTTTATGAGGTTACCGATGATAATTGTGTATTGCTAATGATGTCTTCAGGGAACTTTGACGGAATAGACTATGATGCATTAGGCACTGAACTTTCAGCGTGATCTTTAAAGATGATTTTTCTAAAGATTAAAGTAATCAATAGGCTATTGAGTGTTGAGTAGACAAGAAGTCCGAGAAGCGAGATTGTCATGGTAAATTGAGCTGAATAGTATTGGGAAATACTTGTCATTACCTTGTTGCGAATTTCATCACTACTGTTATTTTCCATATCAGGGTTCGATGTGCGCAGTTCAGCGACTTTAGATTCATCCTTCAATAAAAGCTCCATTTCACTAATCTTTGAACTATTAAACTCAGGGTAAATGGACTGATAATAGAAGTAGATGAATGCACTGACTAAAACTGTATAAATAATACTTGAGGTCATTCCCGTTTTTACGTCACCGAGAAGATTTGATGCCTCTCCTTCGCGTTTCTTAAGATATAGCGAAACACAGATTCCTAAGGTTACGAAAAGCATGTTCGCAAAGATGAATGGTTTCAAATCGGTAAGGAAAATTCGGAAATTAAAAGCGACAAGCTTAAGAATAATCCATATAACGGCAAATCCAATACCGATATTTATTGTTTTTTTCATTCTAGCTATTCATAGAAATCAAAAACTCTTCATTAGAGACCGTATTTTCCATGTGATTTTTCAAGAATTCCATGGCTTCCACAGGGTTCATGTCTGCGATAAACTTACGCATCAACCAAATCCTTTGAAGAACATCTTTACTGAGTAATAGATCTTCACGACGTGTTCCTGAAGCTGTAATATCAATTGCAGGGTAGATACGTCTGTTTGAAATTTTTCGATCAAGTTGAAGTTCCATATTACCTGTTCCTTTGAATTCCTCAAAAATTACTTCATCCATTTTAGAACCAGTCTCTGTTAAAGCCGTAGCTAATATTGAGAGAGAACCTCCATTTTCAATTTTTCTAGCAGAACCAAAGAATCTTTTTGGTTTGTGAAGTGCATTCGCATCAACACCACCTGAAAGTACTTTTCCTGAAGCTGGTGAAACTGTATTGTATGCCCGTGCTAATCTTGTTATCGAATCTAATAAAATACAGACATCGTGTCCGCATTCAACCATACGTTTTGCTTTCTCAAGAACAATATTCGCAACCTTAACGTGTCTGTCAGCTGGCTCGTCAAATGTAGAGGCAATAACCTCTGCTTTTACACTTCGCGCCATATCTGTTACTTCTTCAGGTCTTTCATCAATGAGGAGAACAATGAGATAGGTTTCTGGATGATTTGCCGCTATTGCATTCGCTACATCCTTAAGAAGCATTGTTTTACCCGTTTTCGGCTGAGCAACGATCATACCACGTTGTCCTTTTCCAATTGGACAAAATAGATCCATTACCCTAGTAGATAGTGAGTCTTGTTTATGACCTGTTAATTTAAATTTTTCAGAAGGGAATAAGGGGGTTAAATATTGAAATGGAACACGGTCTCTTATGTAAGAAGGGTCTCTTCCGTTAATTGACTCTACACGCACTAAAGGGAAGAATTTTTCTCCCTCTTTAGGTGGTCGAATTGTACCTTTCACTGTGTCTCCCGTTTTTAAACCAAAAAGCTTTACCTGGTTCTGAGAAACATAAATATCATCAGGAGAAGGTAGGTAGTTGTAATCAGAAGACCTTAAAAACCCATATCCGTCCTGAATAACCTCTAAAACACCTTCAGCAGAAACAATCCCAACCAAATCATAATTGCTCTTATTTTCATTGCTTTTATTGTCTTTTGAGCGATTTTCTTTATGATTTGTTTTTTTATCGTCTTTTTTGTGAGGTCTTTCATCTCGAGGAGGTTTAGCCTCACTTTTAACCTTGGTTTCCTCTTTTGCCTCAACAGGCTTCTTAGATTCTATTGGTTCTACTTCTGTCTCTTTTGGAGCAGTCTCAGGTGAGGGGGTTTCTTCTTTTGCTGAGGTTGATTCCACTTCTTTATTTTCTACAATTGGAGCTTCAACTTTAATGCGTTTTCTAGTTCTCTTTTTTACAGGAGTTGGTTTTTGGCCTTCTTCTTTAGCAGTATCTTTAGCTTCATTAGTAGACTTGGAGAACAAATCTTTTGCATCTTCAGAGGATGAATTTTCCATTATTTATAAATTGATTTTAAGATTGATAGGACGAGATTTCGTCAGATATTTTTGGTCGTTATAATTACTTCAATATAGTTATTCTATTCATTTGTGCTTTCACGGAACAGAGTAGGGGATAAAAGACTTCGAACACTGTCTTTACATTACAAGTTTAGTAAAAACCTTTGACATATCAATAAAATTAAAAGAATTTATGTCTTTCTTTTCTTCTTTTTAGCTGCTGGAAATAAGATGTTATTTAAAATCAGTCGGTATCCCGCAGAATTTGGATGTAGATTTAGGTCTGTTGGAGGATCGCCAACGAAATGTTGATAATCTTCTGGGTCGTGACCACCATAGAAAGTCCAAGTTCCTTGTCCCATCTCACCATGAATGTATCGTGCGGTTTCTGCAGCTTTTGTTTCCCCCAAGATTAAAACACTTGATTTAATTAGATCTTTTTTAAAGTCTGTTGTTTGACCCATAAATCCTTTGATCACATCTTGATGACATTGCGTAAGCATCGTAGGCACCACATCCCATTTTGCTGAAAAATCAAATAGTGTAAATTCATCAATTTCTTTAGGTATCGTTCTATTTGTTCTAAGGTATGTTCCATCAATATTTGAGTATTCATAGACCATAGGGTCTTTGATCAGTTTAAAATCTTTAAATGCAAATGTTTTCGAATAATCCAGTTCTTGGTCACTATTTGGGCGTGAAGGGTCCCCATCAAATACGCTTTCACATATGTCAGTATTCTGCGCGGCAAGAGCAATATCAAAACTATCGGTACCACTACACATGGTAAACAAAAACCCCCCTCCCAATACAAAATTCTGGATGTTTTTTGCGACGGATAGTTTTAGTTCGGATACTTTTTTGAATCCCAATAGTTTTGCATTTCCTTCCGCAACATCTATTTGTTCTTGATACCATTTTTGATAGCGTGCAGATCTATAAAATTTACCGTATTGCCCCGTAAAATCTTCATGATGAAGATGTAACCAATCAAATTCCGGAAGTTTTCCCATAACAATAGACGAGTCATAAATTTTATCATAGGGAATTTCAGCATATTCCAAAACCATTGTAACCGCATCATCCCATGGCTGCTTATTTGGAGGGGTATAAACAGCAATTCTTGGAGGTTTTTCCAGTTGAACAACTTCCATATTTACCTCAGGATTGGCTATTTGAGTTTTAATTTGTGCTACTTGACCTTCTGTAAGTATTTGATAAGAAACGCCTCTAATCATAAGTTCCTCCTCAATTGTGACTAGATGTGGGATTAGAAAAGAACCGCCTCGGTAGTTTAAAAGCCATTCAATACTCACATCCTTTTCAATAACCCAATAGGCTATGCCATAGGCTTTGAGGTGATTCTTTTGCTTTTCACCCATATAAACAAGAATCTGTGTAGCATTGGCGCAACTACAAGTGATGAAGAAAAAGCAAAAGAGTATCCGAAGCTTCATTCTAGAAATCGTTTTCGTGGGTGTCTTCATTTTTACCGAAATCTCCAAAGTCATCTGAATCTTCTGTTTTATTCATTTTACTTGGGACGGTAAATGTATTATTAGGGTTATTAATGGCACTTGTTTTATCGCTGGCCTCTTGAGTCATCTGGTTGTAATCGGGCATTTCGTCAAGATTATCAAACCTTGCGTATTGGTCAATAAACTTAAGTCTTACAGTGCCTTGTGCACCATTTCTATGCTTTCTTATAATGATTTCACCAACCCCTGTGTTGTCTGCACCTGTTGTCTCATCTGTCATAAATCCATAGTAATCTGGGCGATAGATAAAGGAAACAATATCTGCATCTTGTTCTATGGCTCCGGATTCACGAAGGTCGGATAATATTGGTCTTTTATCACCACCACGTTGCTCTACGGAACGACTAAGCTGTGCGAGTGCAATAATAGGTACATCGAGCTCCTTCGCTATTTCTTTGATTGATCTTGAAATTGTAGAGATTTCCTGCTCTCTATTACCATTAGATCTTGAATTTTCACTCGTCTTTGCTGACATGAGTTGCAAGTAATCAATGATAATTAAATCGATATCATACTGAGATTTTAGTCTTCTACATTTTGCCCTGAAGTCGAAAATACTTAAGCCTGGCGTATCATCGATATAGATCGGTGCGGTAGATAGTTTTTTGATTCGCGTATGCAGTTGCTGGAATTCATAATCTTTTAGGTCTCCTTTTCTTAACTTTTCTCCGGAGAGTCTAGCTTCACTTGCGATTAGTCTTTTAACCAACTGCACACAAGACATTTCTAAGGAAAAAACAGCCACTCCTTTATTGTGGTCAACGGCTGTATTTCTTGCCATTGATAATACAAATGCTGTTTTACCCATACCTGGACGCGCGGCAAGAACAATCATATCTGAGCGCTGCCATCCTGCAGTGATTTTATCTAATTCATAAAAACCAGAAGGAACCCCTGATAATCCATCCTTATTTTTTGAGGCTTTTTCAATTTCGTCAATCGCTTCGCTGATTACGTTTTGCATTGTGGCGGCCTGTTTACTCATATTTGCCTCAGCTATCTTGAACAAATTGGTTTCAGCGTTATTTAATAATTCAAAGACATCCTTTGTTTCATCATAGGAATCTTTGATGATATCACTACTCACCCGAATTAGTTCTCGTTTAATATGCTTTTCCGATATTATTCTCGCATGATACTGAATATGTGATGACGAGGCAACTCGATTGGTTAAAGAAGAAAGATAAGCAGCGCCACCAGCGGCCTCTAGTTCTCCATTTTTTTGTAATTCTGCGGATACCGTTACCAAGTCAATAGGACTTGTACTCGCGAACAAAGAATGAATTGTCCTGTAGATAGTTTGATGTTTTGGATCATAAAAACTTTGATCACTTAGAATATCAATAGTGTTGTTTACTGCATCCTTTTCTAGCATCATGGCCCCGAGTACAACTTGTTCAACATCAATTGCTTGAGGAGGTAGTTTTCCCATGTCATTAATTAAACCTGATGTGCTTTTTAATCTTTGAATTGGAGTTTTTTTTCCTTCTGACGTATCCATGAAACAAATATAGGGATTCGAATCTCCAAACTGTAGACTTTTAAAAATATAATTTATTCACACCTTATTAAGGGCAGTTTTCAACAATTGTTGATTTATTTAAGCTCTTTAATTGCCTTTTTTGTTCCAATTTTGGCTGTGATGAAATCGGTTTCAAGTTTGGGGCTTCTTGCAGGGGAGTAGGCGCGGCCGTAAAATATTATTTGTAAATGAAGTTTATTCCAAGTCTTTTCTGGAAATTGTTTTTTCGCATCTTTTTCGGTCTGAACTACATTTTTTCCATTTGTAATCCCCCATCTCGTTAATAAGCGGTGAATATGTGTGTCAACAGGGAATGCTGCTTGTCCAAATGCCTGAGATATAACTACCGAGGCTGTTTTATGACCGACTCCCGGTAATTCCTCAAGTTCCTCAAGAGTCTGTGGTACGCGACCCTGATATTTATTAATTAATATGTTCGACAGTTCCCAAATCGCTTTTGATTTTCTTGGAGACAATCCACATGGACGAATAATGGCTCGAATATCATCTACGTTTTGTCTGCTCATATCTAATGGATTATCGGCAAGTTCAAAAAGTGCTGGTGTAATTTTATTAACGCGTTCATCTGTACATTGTGCTGAAAGTAAAACAGCTATTAAAAGCGTATAAGGATCTTTATGGTTTAAGGGAACGGGTGTTTCGGGGTATAATTCTTCGAGTGTTTGTATAATGTAATTTGCTTTTTCTTTTTTAGTCATTTTTTTAAACTATTGGTACTTGAATCATTTCAGGATGTTCAAAAACGAAATAAATAATCCAAGGGGTGGTAATGATAAGCGTTGCATAATGCAAGAAAACAAACCAACCATTATTTTTTCTTGCGAAAAGAAAGAACAAAATTGGTAGTAGTGAAACAAAGATTACAATGGGGAATCCCCAATAGAAGCTCGGTCCTCTTGGCGAAAACAAGACCCTATGGTATTTGTATTCACCATCGTGATTGTAGCAAACATAAACGGTCTGCTTAAGGTACTTAGTTTCGAATAGTATAAGGTACTTTTTCGACCTGATAATTGAATGTGTCTGCTGAAGTGTGAAATCTCCTTCTGAAGTTGTAATTGCTTGTTCCCCTGATAAATTATCATACCCCGTAATTTTTATTAATCTATGGTTTAAATCGCTAAATTGGTCTGTAATAACGAAGCCACAAATTATAAGGCTCAAAGCAACATTAATCTTGATCCAACCTCTTCTCCAGCCGGTACGTAAACTTTTGTAAAACCTTTGAATCTCTTTGGCTTTTTCTGCAGCTCTTTCTGCAGCGCGTTTTCTACTTTGTTCTTTATAGGCATTCCATTTTTGATTTTTTGAATGCCGCTGGTTTTGCGCGTTATTTGTTTTTCTTCTTGGCTTGGGGTCAAGTAAAGCCTCATAGGCTTCATTAACAGCTAGGTATTTTTCATGCGCATCTGGGTCTTTTGAAACATCAGGATGATATTTTTTAACGAGCGTTCGATAGCTTTTTTTGATTTCAGCTTTTGAGGCCCCTTCTTTCAGATTTAATATCCTATAGTAAGATTTCCCAGGCACTTTTTCTAATTTTTGAAGCTGAACTTTTTCGGTCTAATTTTCCATTGGCTGTGCGTTCGAAAGAATGAACAAACGTCACCAGTTTAGGAACCGCATAGGGGTGAAGCACCAATTTAAGTTGAGATTTATGAATATTTATAGAGTCTTTGGAGCCTTGAAGTACAAGACCCACTTTCTCTCCAAACTCAGTATCTGGCACCCCTGTGATCATAAGCTCAACATTTAAAATCTCTTGAATTTTTTCTTCAACATTTTCGGGTGAAACTTTATAGCCTCCGGAATTTATAATAAAATCAGAGCGTCCAATCCATTTGAATTGTGAAGTATCTTTTAACTCAACGAGATCATTTGTCTGTATGGGGTTTTGCTGCATTTCAGGATAGTGGATTTTTAAACAATCTTCAACTATTTTGAATGAAACGCCGGGAATAGCCTTATAATAGGCTTCATTCCTGTATCCTGTTGTTTTCAGGGCGACGTGTGTTACTGTTTCAGTCATTCCATAGCTCTGAAAAATACTGATTTTATTATTTTTGAGTTGCTTTTCTAAGAGTTTGGAAATAGGAGCGCCTCCAATTAGAATCTTTTGGCATTGTTTAAGCTTTTTTATGCCTTCCATACTATTCATTAATCCTTGTAGCTGTTTTGGAAATAAAGCAATAAATTCACAGGGGTGTAATTCTTCAACAAGCTTCGCGCTAACGGGATATACAGCAAGTGTTAACCCAGCTATTAATGCACGTACGATCATCATTTTCCCCGCAATATAATCGACTGACATACAGAGTGCAATCTTGTCTTTTTCCTCTAACTGAAAAAAGCTATTGGTATTCTTGGCAGAAACAATTAAGGCTTGCTTTTTTATTTTGATCTCTTGAGGTATTCCTGTAGAGCCAGAAGTCAGACAAGTTATATATTCTCCCTCCATGGAGAGCTCGTTTATAAATGAAAGAATTTCACTTTTTTCATGATCTGAATGAAAGAGTAAGTTGAAGGTTTTATGTGCCGATATTATCAAAATTCAACGTCTAAATTGAATAAGTTCTTTAGCGTATTTAGATTCGGATTCTTTTTCGCCATAGCCTTGAACTTATCCTTCCCATGGAGGAATTTTATATCTTCAACAGGGTTTTCAGTAAGCTCGATCACAACCTGAATATTATAATTTTGTAGGCTTTTTCTAATGAAAGCAACAAGAGTATTCAAATGAGGTTTAATGTAATCAACTTGGATTTGATTCTCTACAAACAATTTTAAAATATCATTCTTTTCGATTAAAGGGTCTCTTTTGACTAAAGCATTATAAAACGTCTCTAAGCCCTCGTCCTTAACTTGAAATGCATATTGTCTCCAAATTCTAATGAGTCTATCTGCAGTATATTTTTCTTCAGGAAGATTGCCGTCATCTGGTTTGTTTTTCAGCTCCTTTTCCTTCTTCAGCATGTCTTTAATGGAAAGTCGACTATCGGCTTTTTTAATAATTTTTGGCGTAGGTAGAGGTGGTGCTTCGTTTAAAGTAGATCCTTTATTTGTTTGGGTAGGTTCGGGCGCTTTGGTAACCGGAGGAGTATCTTTAGATTCTTTTCTAGGTGTGATTTTACTTTGTTCTTTGCGAAGAGATTTCTCAGGGAAAGGTAAAAAGTCAATACGGTCAGTTAGGACTTTTTTTTTTCTTGCTCTTGTTTTAGTGAACAGAGCTCCATTAATAAGACTTCCACCAGCAAGCGCTGATTTTTAGAAGCTTTGTAGGCACCGTCTGCCTTACTTAGGGTATAAAGTGCACGTGTAATTGTAGTGTAAGGGATTCCTTTGGATTGTGCAATATATTTGTTCTGAGTTGGTTCAGGAACTTCTAATAAAACGCTCGACCGTTCATCTTTACAAACTAATAAATTTCTGTAGTGTGAAGATAATCCAGATAAGAAGTTGTGCGCATCAAATCCTTTTTCAAGAATCTCATTAAACAGCATTAAACAGCTCGGTATGTCCTCTTTCTCTGTATACTCAACAAACTTGAAGAAATAATCGTAGTCAAGTATATGGAGGTTTTCAACAACCTGACTGTAGGTCAATTCATTTCCTGAATACGTAACCATCTGGTCAAAAACAGATAGGGCGTCTCTCAATGCGCCATCTGCCTTCATTGCGATTAAATGAAGCGCTTCAACTTCAGCTTTTACGTTTTCTTTTTTTGAAATTTCAGAAAGATGGTCAGCAATATCCTTAACTTTTATTCTTGAAAAGTCAAAAATTTGACATCTTGATAAAATTGTAGGAATGATTTTGTGCTTCTCTGTAGTTGCTAAAATAAATATCGCATGCTTTGGTGGCTCTTCTAGTGTTTTCAAGAAGGCATTGAATGCATTTGTCGATAGCATGTGTACCTCATCAATAATATAAACCTTAAAGTCCCCAAGTTGTGGTGCAATTCTAACCTGATCGATAAGACCTCTGATGTCTTCAACAGAGTTGTTAGATGCAGCATCAAGTTCGTATACATTTAATGAAGCTCCTGAGTTAAAACTCTCGCATGAATCGCATTTGTCACAGGCTTCTATTTGATCCGTCCTGTTTGTGCAATTAATGGTTTTTGCAAGTATTCTTGCTGTAGTGGTTTTACCTACACCTCTTGAACCGCAAAACAGAAAAGCTTGCGCGAGGTGTTCAATTTTAATTGCATTTTTGAGTGTATCGGTAATTGACTTTTGACCCACGACAGTATCAAAAGTTTGAGGCCGGTATTTTCTTGCTGAAACGACAAAATCACTCATGTAACCAAAGATATTCATTTCTTCGATTCTAAATACATATGTTGAAAACAAAAAAAGCTGTCAGTAAATCTACTAACAGCTTTTTAAAGGATTTAAATTATAAGTTTTACTTAAAATCTTTTTTGCTAACACCTTCGTTTATTTTAATCTCGGACGCGACAAACGTAATTACCTGAGATCCAGCACTAATTGTTCTGGTATGTGGAATCATTACACCATTTACAGCTTTGTAATCCGAGTAATCTGATACTTGAGTCAACTTTTGGCCCTGAGAATCTTTTTCATCCTCAGTTCTGATAAGCATGGCATTTTCGGCATCGTAATATCTAAAAGAATCATTCTTTCCTGTAACTTGTATTTTGTAGGCATCGGTTCCATTTATCGAAATTAAGCTTATTAAGTTGATGGCCTCCTTTTCGAGATAGGTTTCGGGAAATAATCCCTTTTCCTTTTGTTTTTCTGCCCTTTCTTCCGTGTCCATTTCAGTCTTTCTTCCTTGTTGTTCGACAAAGCCATTTTTTCCATCAAATTTTTGCTTCACAATTGTCCCCATACCCTCCATGTACATCTCCATTGACGTTTTGTTTGGAGCCATACTTTTTATAGTTGCACTAGGTTTGAATGGTGCACCTTCAATTGTTACCTCAGCATTGGTAAGGATCGTTTTAACGTTAGAAACGGCTTTTGATCCACCTATGGCTTCAATATAGTCTTTAAAAACACCCTCAGCGGTAACACCTGATGGTATTGGTTTCTGGAATTCTGGTTTGTCAATAGGGTTTATTTCTTTGTCAAAGTATTGAATTGGAATACCTGTTTTTTCTAGGTTTTTAATAACATCACTTCCTTTTCCTACAACAATGAACCGTGCGTTTTCAGCATTAAAATATTTTTTAGCAACGCGCTGAACATCAGCAACAGTAACTGCATTAATCTTCTCAAGATAGCTTTCGTAAAAGTCAGCGGAAAGATTATTTGTTTTGATATTAATCGCGTATTGCGCAATGGTAGAAGGCCGTTCAAGTGCAAGAACAAAGTCACCTACATATTTCGCTTTGGCATTTTCAAGTGCAGATTCTTCTACTGCTTCATTTTGAATGCGTTTCACTTCTTTGATCGTTTGGACTACAGCACTATCGGTAACCTCGTTTCTTACAGAAGCAGAGGTTCTAAAACGCGTAACGTACTCATCGGAACCAACAGAAGATCTTGCCCCGTATGTATAACCATGCTCCTCTCTCAAATTCATATTGAGGTAACTGTTAAATCCACCCCCTAGAATCTTATTCGCAAGGAGAACGGCATGGTAATCTGGATCACTCATTTTAAGTTTTACATTACTCGTCAATGAAATATTCGATTGAACAGCATTCGGCATGTCAATAAAATTGATTGTAAGTTGCTCAGGGTTTTTTTGGGCCTCCGGCATTTGGGCTTCTTCTATATTTCCGTTTTCCCAAGAATTAAATCGTTTTGCGACTGTTTCTTTTGCTTTTTCAGCATTAATATCGCCAATGATAACGATATAAGCTTCTGACGGATTGAAGTAATTCTTGTAATACTCTCTTACGTCTTCAAAGCTAACATTGTTAATCGATGCCTCATTTTCAAATTCTCCATAAGGATGAGCTGTTCCGTAGGATAAAGCTCCTCCTGCGATACCAGCGATGGCATCTACACTTTTATCTTGGCTTTTCCATAGTTCCAGTAGACGCTCCTTTTCTTTTTTGAATTCTTCTCCAGTTAGTAAAGAATGCATAGTGGCATCTGCTAGGAGTTCTATCATTCGGTCAAAATACTTCGATAAGGAACTTGCACTTCCACCATCAAAGCCGAAGGATAAATTTGCGCCAAGAAAATCAATTTCTTCATTAAAGGCATCCTTTGTAATTGTTTGCGTTCCATTACCCAACATGCTACCTAGTAAAGAAGTGACACCTGCTTTCTCCTTAGATAAAAAAGGTGTTCTGTCGAAAAAGAGATTGATGCTAACTCTTGGCAGCTTATGATTTTCGACAATCATTACATTTAGACCATTTTCCAGTTTAAACTCAATTGGACGATCCATATTGATCTTTGGTGCGGGTCCTGGAGTCGGTTGCTTTGTTCTATCGATTTGAGCAAGACTGCTTGTGGAAACAAGCAAAATAGTTAAGATTAATAATATGCTATTTTTCATTTTAATGTGTTTTAATTATTCTTTACTCGATTCTGGTAAATAATTTAGAATTAAGCGCTGGTTTGGATTCAAGTATTTTTTTGCAACCGTTTTTATTTCTTCTCTCGTAATTGAACGGTAAATATCGATTTCGTTATTAATAAGGCTGATATCACCATAAAGCATGTAGTATCGTGCAAGTGAATTGGCTATACCTTCTACGCTCGAATTAGAATTCACAAAACCATTTTCGAATTTATTCTGAAGTTTTTGGTAATCTCTTTCTGATATGAGCTCGGATTGTACTTTGAGAATTTCGGCGTCTATGTCAGTTCTCAATTCATCCAAAGAAACTTCACCAAGAGGTAACGCAATAACATTATAGACACTGTAGTCTTCCATTCCTCTATTGAAAGCAAAAACTTGCAAGGCCTTTTTATTATCATCTACTAGGTTTTTGTAAAGTTTAGAACTTTTACCATCACTGAGGTAGGTAGAAATCATTTGAAGCACATAAGCGTCTCGATCCTTCATAGAAGGTGTGCGGTAACATAAAACAAGAGCGGGGATTTCAATGTTTGCGTCATACTCTGTAGCATTTCTCGTTTCCGTTATAGGCGCATCAATTACTGTTTTTCTCTCGATTTCTTTTCCTCTAGGAATAGGGCCAAAATAAGACGCGATCATTCGTTTAGTTTCCTCAATGTCAATATCCCCAGCAACAACGAGTACTGCATTATTTGGTATATAGAATTTTTTATTAAACGCTTGAAACTCTTCTAAAGTCGCTGCATCGAGGTGTTCCATTTCACCAATGACAGACATTTTATATGGATGTTTATCAAAAAGGTATTTATTCGTTGCTGTGGCATATTGAATACCGCCATATGGGGCGTTGTCAATTCGGCTTCTTTTTTCCTCCTTTACAACCTCATTCTGTGTGTCAACACCTATTTGGTTTATAATTGGATGCATCAATCGTTCAGATTCCATCCACAGGCCGAGTTCTAGACTATTCGAAGGAAAGACTTCGTAATAATAAGTTCGATCTGATGTGGTATTCGCATTATTACTTCCTCCATTGGAACTTACAACTGTAAACCATTCTCCTCGAGGAATATTTTCGGTCCCTTCAAATAATAGGTGTTCAAAGAAATGCGCAAAACCTGTTCTTTCAGGGTTTTCATCCTTAGCTCCTACATGATACATAACAGCAGTCGTAACGACTGGTGCCGAATTATCTTTGTGTAATATGACGTGCATACCATTGTTTAAGTCGTACTCCGTGTAATCAATACGCGGTTGTGCGAGCAAACCTCCACAAACAAAGAGACCTAAAAAACTTATTAGTGTTTTATTCATAGTTTAAATTTTGAAATTCAAAAATACAGCGCTTTTTGAATAAAACGTAATTATTTAGAGATATTAACAAAGGTATTGTTGTTTTACGTTCGTTAGAGTTGGTCCGAATTTTGATATCTTAGCGTCTGTGAAAAAGATTCTAATTTTATCCATTTTATTTGGAGCCAAAGTTTTTGCTCAGGGCGTCATTCCAGTTATTGATTTTAATAATTTTTTCTTAAGTTTTCAGGATGGCTTTTTCAGAGCAGTCGAAGTACAGCCTATTCAGGATTTTAAGGCAGGAGATGAGCTTATTGCTTATCGGGACACACGAGGAAATCTGAGGCTTTATGATGGGAAAAAAAGAAGTGAGATTACAAATCTCAACGTTCAGTATGAGGTTTCGGACCACTTAATGGGTTACATGATTGGACCGACACTAAACATGTGGGACAGAGGAAAACTTTCCACGCTTACATTCTTTGCTCAAGATTTTAGTGTCAAGGACAGTATAATTGTTTTCGAGGATACACGATTCAATACCATTAATGCTTACTGGAAAGATTCGTCCTACATGCTAACGACATTAATGCGAGATTTAGAAATGCCTGAAGCCATTGGTGAAAACATTATTGTTTTTAGAGATAACGGTAATATGTATAAGACTTTTTGGAATGGTGAAATTTATGAAATTGACGTTTGGAACAACCCTCAGTTTGTCAATTTCAAAGTGGGTACGGATATAATGTGCTTCAATGATCCTACAACGCAAACCTTTGTTGTTTTTGATAAAGGAATATTTTATGACATTGAACAATTGCCTATGGCTAAATATAAGGCGGGAAGAGGCTTTGTTGTCTACGAAGATAATAGCGGAAATTTATGGTATTATAAGGATGGTGAACGTTTTCAGCTTTCGAATTTCGGGGCTGATTTTTGGGATGTAAAGGACGATATTGTTGTTTGGACCGAAAGCTCCTATTTTTTTGCCTATTGTGAAGGGGAGAAAACTGAAATTGCGAATTTTAAACCTTTAGATTATCAGATAAAAAATAATGTTTTGGCATACAGGAATATACTTGGCGGTGTTAATGCTTTTGTAGGAGGGGAATCTTATCAACTTACAAATATGTCAGACTCCAATTATGCCATATACGGGAGCAGGGTGTTGGTTTCAATGTTTAACAATTCATATATAGTTTTAGAAAATGGTGTGCAATACAAAAACTAAGTCAATTCTTTTATTGTGTTTGTTTTTTACTTTTTCAGCAAATCTAACGATTGCTCAAAATAAGAGAATTGATCGTCTTGAACAGTTTTATGGTCAGGGGCATTTTAAAATGGTCAATCGTAAATCAAATAAGTTGTTAAAGAATCCAATGTATGAGGGGTATGTTTTGCCTTCTTACTATGCAGCGATGAGTACATTTCAACTTTTGCAAAACCCTTATTGGATGCGCAGGAATCTTGTGAAAATTGATGAAAGCTGCAGGTTGATGGAATTGGTATTTAAGGATGAGAGTTGGCCTGAGATCAAAGACAGTCATTCTAAAGAACTCGGTGATATGGCAATCGTGTTTGAATTGTGGTTAAAGCAAGATAATTCTGTTGTGGCCCCCGAAAATAAAGCACAACTCATGAATTGGATTGAAAATGTATATAAGGGTTATAAATTCAAGAATCCAATACTAGAAGAGGTTGATGCTAATGGTTTAGTTGCTGAAGGCATGAGCAAAGCAGAAAGAACAGATTTGATTCACTATGCATACGAATATATGGGGATTCCATACAAATGGGGTGGCACAGATGAAGCTGGTTTTGATTGTAGTGGTTTTACAAATCACGTATTTCAATGTCAAGGAATTTCATTACCTAGAGTCGCTTCCGAACAGTATAAATTTTCAAAAACAATAAGAGGTAAAAGAGCTTTTATGGGAGATTTAGTTTTTTTCTCAGAAGGAAAAGAAATAACCCATGTGGGCATACTCGTGAATCAGCCGAACGAAAAGAAAAGAATGATACATTCTGGGTCAACCAAAGGTATTTCAGTAGTGGATATTGAGGGGTCTGATTATTGGCGCGGAAGACTTGTAGGATTCGGAAGAATCATTAAATAAACACTTCGAACTAAAAATTATTTTTTGTTTTCGTAATTATCGATTGCAGACCTTACCGATCCAAACTTCAGAAGTAGTTCTTTTCCCAGTTCTTGAGAAATATTTAGTTGCTCACAGACCATTCTCGTGCCGCGTTCAACAAGTTTATGATTACTCAACTGCATATCTACCA
>Ga0066605_10001483_pt1 | contig 15500 bp, 12 predicted proteins | sample SaaInlLV_DNA_10m_FD_60385 | JGI IMG/M metagenome (GOLD analysis project Ga0066605, IMG submission 60385) | Marine microbial communities from expanding oxygen minimum zones in the Saanich Inlet - SI075_LV_DNA_10m | ecosystem: Environmental > Aquatic > Marine > Unclassified | place: British... | reverse complement strand
CAAGCGCAAATTGCCATAGGGTTTATCCACGCTGGATTGATACAACAATTCTCTTCAGGTTCAGCGCATAAAGCTGCCTCACATTCTGATAACGATTCAAAAGGCACGACACCACCACATCCGCCCCATGTGAAGTCTTCACATTGCTGAGTTTCTTGATTGAAATAATACATTTGTATCGCTGCAAAACACATCCCTGGTTCTGGACTTAAAGTACATGCATCTATAGTAGACGCACAATCTGGCATACCCTGCCAACTTGGAATACTCGTTCCGGGTATTTCCAAACCATATTCATCTACACACCAGCAATATCCAGTACTCCCCCAGCACTGTGTTGAAGCAAAAGAACCATCTTCTTCACATTGTGGAACAAATTCTCCTATTAAGCCAGTTGCATTAGCTTGTGCCTGTTCACAAGGTGTTAAAATATCTATTTGTGGCTCATATAATAATTCACAAGTATAGTCCCCAGGGTTTTCTCCTGTTAAATTCGAGTATGTAAAGTGTATCGATAAGGGGTAGTTCAAAGTTGATTCCGACAATGAATCCATCACAAAGTTATTCCAAATATTTGTGTAATAATAATAGGAAGCTATGCCATAAAAAGACATGTACAAATCCATTTGACCCTGCTGTATAGTGTCTCCATTAGCATCTAAAGTATATGACACATATGGATAATGTGTATCCATTGTATCAGCATTAAATATTTCGAAAGTGATTGAGTCATTTTGAATAATAACATCTGTTACTGATAGTAAAGAACAATCAACTTGACCCTGACCAAACAAACATAGAGGAAGTATTAGAAGTATATAACGTATCCTTTTCATAATATAATTTTTAGTTGATCAAATATATAACAAAAATAAAGCCACCTCTTCAAATGGCTCTTTTTAAAAGAATTAACCCCATTAGTTAAGAATGGGCACATTTTGTCTTTTGTACCCACGTGAAAAAGTAAGATTGTGAGATTTGTCACCAAATTCCACTAAGACAATATTAGATTGGTCTGGAAGGATGTCGGTAAAAATGCTGTTTTCTATAAGCAAAGACTCAATCTCACCATTTTGGTTGCAATCGAGCACTTCAAAATAGATGTAGAGGTTGTGTAAGTCTTGAGTAACTTCTTTACCAACCCATTGATAATGGGTTAAATGGTTGTTTGGTGCAAGCGTAAGGCGTTGCCGAAAATAAGCTTCGATGAGTTGGTCTACCGATTCAGTTTCAGCATTGGTGCCAATACTTATTTTTTTAGCGGTTTGGTCTTCCAATGCACGCTCAATATCTTCAATAGCAGCGTTTACTGTAATTTCTAGAGCCTCTTTATCGGCATTGTAATAAATAGTGGTATGCGTGACATGAAAATCATGAAACGAAACAAACAAAGACCATATAATAACAATTAATGAGTGCTGCATGAATTATTCATCTTGCTTATAATCCATTGAGCTGCTTTTTTCTTTGGCTCTACGGTCTCTTTGCATTGGGTTTTCTTGTCTTCTGTTTCGGTCTTTAAACAATTGGAATCTGGTCGGTTCTACCCTTGCTGGCCAGTAATTGTTATTTCGATCTACATCTGCTGTTTCTAAAAATGGATCTAATGTAACGCGCGCTAATTCTTTATCAAAAACAAACACTTTACTTACCTGTTCATTATTTGATTTCCATAGCTCTGCAGGGATTTTTACCACTTCATTTGTGCCATCAACATATTCAAACTCTAAGATAACAGGCATTACTAAACCACCTAAATTTGAAAACTGAAGCTCATAGTAGTTTTTATCAGCATTTAAAATTTCTAATTCAGCTTCTCCCAGATTTTCAATGTTATTTAAGTAGTCTTCCTTATCTAGAATACTCGTTAGAAAAGGATCATATGTCGTATAGAAATCTATTGAGGCTGGGTCAGACTCATCTAATGTTTCAGGAATCAACGATTGATTTCTTGTATCTCCAATAAACGTGTTATTTTTTTCCTGCTGCGCCTTTGCAATAGGATTTTCAATTTCTGGATTACCAGTATTGACCTTAAACCAATTGACCTGATCTAAAGAATTATCTACATGATCTGTGGTATAGAACCAACCACGCCAAAACCAATCGAGATCTACGGCACTGGCATCTTCCATCGTCCTGAAAAAGTCTGCCGGAGTAGGGTGTTTAAAAGCCCATCTTTCGCTGTATGTTTTAAAGGCGTAATCAAAAAGCTCACGGCCCATAATGGTTTCTCTTAATATGTTTAGAGCTGTAGCCGGCTTACCGTAGGCATTATTTCCAAACTGTAGTATAGATTCGGAATTGGTCATAATCGGAACAATACCACTCTTATCACCCTTCATATAATCTACAATGTTTTGTGCTGGACCTCTTCTTGATGGATAATTTCTCTCAAATTCTTGTTCGGTAAGGTATTGTACAAATGTGTTCAACCCTTCATCCATCCAGGTCCACTGACGCTCATCAGAATTGATAATCATCGGGAAGAAGTTGTGACCAACTTCATGAATAATAACCCCAATCATTCCATACTTGGTTCTTTTAGAATAGGTCCCATCCTTTTCTGGTCTCCCAAAATTAAAACAGATCATTGGGTACTCCATTCCAATAGATTTGGCATGAACTGAAGTTGCTTGTGGATAGATATAATCTATAGTATACTTTGAGTAAGTTTTAAGTGTTTGTGCTACTGCTCTTGTAGAGTATTGCTCCCATAGCGGGTTACCCTCTTTAGGATAATAGCTGTAAGCCATTACGCGCTTGCCTGCAATATCAACAGCCATGGCATCCCAAATAAACTTTCGTGAGCTAGCCCATCCAAAATCACGAACATTTTTCGCCTCAAAACGCCAGGTCTTTAAAGATTCGCTTTTCTCTTTTTCGTTTTCAGCTGCCTCCTCTTGTGTTACTATAATAACCGGCTCTTTGTAATTCTTTTTGGATTTTTCCCAACGTTTTATTTGTGTTTTTGTTAAAACCGAACTAGCATTTTTTAATTCTCCAGTTGCAGACACAATATGATCGGCAGGGACAGTTATATTCACTTTATAATCGCCAAAAGGAAGCGTGAATTCACCTCTACCTAAGAACTGTTTGTTTTGCCAGCCTTCAACTTCATTGTAAACTGCCATTCTAGGAAAAAATTGAGCAATGGTATAAATTGAGTTTCCTTCGTCTTCAAAATATTCATAGCCACTTCTTCCACCAATTTTCATACGATCGTTAATGTTGTAAGAGTATTTTATTTTAAAGGAAAACGATTGCCCTTTTTTTAAGGGTTTAGGGGGTTCAATTCTCATCATTGTTTCATTTACCGTAAAAGGCAGGTCATTGCCATTAACATCGGTGATGAGTTCGAGCTTAAAACCGCCATCAAAATTCATTTTATCATGCATTCTCTTAAGCGACCAAAAGCTCATGTTATCATCCATGCTTCCAGATGAGGTCAGTTGGCTGGCAGAGTTTTTTGCGCGCACATTTTGATCCAGCTGAATCCATAAATAATTCAATACATCAGGAGAGTTGTTCGTGTAAGTGATGGTTTCATCTCCGGTAATCACATGATTTTTCTCATCCAATTGAACGTTAATGACATAATCCGCTTTTTGCTGGTAGTATTCATGCCCAGGAGCACCACTCGCGGTTCGATAGACGTTAGGTGTTGGGAGTATTTCGGAGAGTTGCTTGAATTTACTTGTATTGGTGTTCTCTTGAGCTGAAGCAAAAAAACTAAATAAAAGCATACAGCTTATTAGAGAAAGTATATGGCCTCTTTTCATGATGTGGTGTTTTTATAATTGGCATAAATTAAGTGTGCAAATATACAAAATGATAAAAGCCCACATCAGTGGGCTTTTAATTATTTTAAAATCGGGCGCTACGCATCATGCGTTAAATAGGTAAAGGGTTAAAAAGCGCGAATAACACGAACCCGGGCGGTAAGATTCTTGTCTGTATTAAAAGTAAAACCATAACCAAAATTTACTCCCCATGATTTGAAATCATCATTCTCTGAAGATGACCAATAGAACTCATTTATAAAACCTCCAATGTTTCCGTTTGAAGAACCCTGACCTATAGCCATATACATCTCTACGAGTTCTTCTTTAGAAGGTAAATACCAGTCATTATAACTTTGTGATTCATAGGCTAAGGCCTCTTGTGCTGAAGTTGTTCCGCCATTTTCAGTTGAACATTGGATTGCTATATCTAAAGTGTTCTGATAACCAGTTGAAATAGATGTTCCATTTGCACCATCAGTGTTTTCACCGAAACATCCCCACTCATATCCAGTCCATCCAAATCCATATGGATCAGTAGCTCCCTCTGTTAAATCATCTAAAGCGGCTACAAGTCCTGTACCATTTTCGTTAACTTGAAAAACAATTCCTCCGGCAAATATATCTCCTATTTGAATTTGATCGTCAGTAATTTCTTGTTCTAAAGATGAAATCATTACTAAAGTTTCATCTAGCTGAAGCTGAAGTTCCTCTATTTGTTCTTGACCAGATACTTGCGTAACGCTTGGTGTAGGGCAAAATTGGAAACCTTCTACAGTTTGATACATCTTTATTTGATAGCCCCTAGCAAATTCTAAACTCCCGATGCCATTAAAATCCCATTCTGGCAAATATGCATTACCCAAATAATCTTTAAGAATAATTATATCTGCGGTAATACTTGAGAAAGCATCTATCACATTTTGAGGCTCCAGACAAGTGTATCCAAACATTCCCCATCCAACGTTTAATTCAATTGGTATGTTTTGAACAGTACAGTCTGTTTCTGGTTCAACCTCTACACATACCGGACAACACTGCCCCTGAACATCTTGAAGGTAGTTTGGTGCTTCACATTCTGGAATTGCACAGTCAATGGTAATACATGAAATTTCTCCATTCTCACAACTACAAAGTGTACAAGGATCTATGCTCCATTGAACGCCGTGGTCATAGCTGACGCCATTTTCGTCTTCGCAACCTTGAGGCTCCAAGCACGATTCGTTGTCAAAATTATAGAACATACAGTTTAATATCTGATCACACTGACCATTGTAAAAATAACCATCGATATCCCAAAGTGTCATTAAATCATTGTTACAATCAAAAACGCAATCTCCACCATCCCAATTATAATCTTCACAATACAAATTGCTATGGCATACACTGTCTTCTATAAGAATATTTAATGAGGTATAACTTAAACCACCATCACAATCCAACCATTGGCAAGAGCCATCGTCTTCAGTAGCATAGTCAACATAATTAGAGGCACTTTCATCGGTACACCCGTAGCTGCAATCTTGCTCTGTACATGCCCAAAAACCATTGGCGTTTGAATTAAAACCTGCTTCACAAAAACAAGAGTTACACTCTTGCTGAATTGATGTTCCAAATTGGTAGAATACTCCCTCATATTCACAACCATAAGAAGGTTCTCCACAGGGTTCACTGTTCCCTATTTGAAGATTATTTACTTGGTAGTTGCCATCATTTAATGTGCCACTAAACAGCACTGCTTCATCGGTAGATATTGTAATAACTGACCCTGCCCATCCATCGCCACCACCATCATACATGGTAAAGGTCCAACAGCCATCTTGAATACAACTGCTAGTCTCCCCAACAGCACCCGAGAGTAATGCCCAGCCATTGCTTTGGGCAATGTTCCAGCCTATTTCATCGTCCTGTGCTCCAGAACTGACTTCAACATATACTTGGGTGCAATCTTGAGCATAAGTCATTATACTCAAAGAGAAGAAAATGGCGGAAAAAAGGGCGTTCATTTTTTGGGGGGTTAATTAAATTGATCTTAAATGTACAAAAAACAGGCCAATTGTATTCTGATCCATGATTGTAAATACAAAGGTTTAAAAAAGTTAAAGGCATAAAAAAAGCCACCTTCCCAAGTGACTTTTCTAATTAATCTCCCCCGAGACTACGAAAAACTCTAAACACATTAAAACCATATTCATGCCAAGTTATTAGTCGGAATCCTCTAATAACAAAACATTAACAAAAAAACAACCTAGATATGTTGTAATAAATTTACAATTCGATAGAGTTTATGAGCGAATTTTTTGCGTTTAAAACTTCCTCCATAGATAAAAAAGTTTCTGTTCGTTGGATTCCATCTATAGATTGAATCTTTCTTAAAACTTCTCTAGCGAATTCAGAATCTCTAGAACGAATTTTACAAAAAACACTAAAGGGCCCTGTTGTAAAGTCGATGACTGTAATTTGTGGAATTAATTTTAATTCTGACATGACTTCTTCATATATATTAGAATTATCTAAAAAAACACCCAGATACCCAGTAAAAGTAAAACCGAGCATACTATAATCGATGTTAATAGTAAAGTTTTTTATGATTCCTGCATCTTCCATTTTTTTTACTCTAACATGAACTGTACTAGGTGAAACTAGGATTTTTGAAGCCAAATCAGTAAAAGAAATTTTCGCATTTGAAGCCAAATGCTTTAAAATGTCCAAATCAATTTTATCAATTTCGTATTTCATAAGTTCTATTTAAATAGAAAAAACATAATTCACATATATATACTTCAAAAATAATGAATTTCATTTAAATAAAGATATTATGTGATTTAATTATTTATCTTTTAGTAATAATAACGAACTTTACACAGTTAAATAATCTGTGTTATGAACAAACTGTCAGCGCTTTTTCTGGTAACTATTATTACAATATGTGTTGTTGCTGTGGCTTTTGGTGAAGAACTAATTTTAGACGATTTTCAAAAGGAGAATGCAGCAGATATAGCATGGATAATTACTGCTACATGTCTTGTATTCCTAATGACTCCGGGGTTATCTTTTTTTTATGGTGGGATGGTCAGTCAAAAAAACATTTTATCAACGATGCTCCAAAGTTTTATGGCATTAGGTTTAATTAGCTTAATTTGGGTTTTTGTTGGATTTAGCTTGTCGTTTGGAGACAGCATTTATGGTTTAATTGGCAACCCATTTCAACATTTTTTATTTAAAAATGTCACCCTTAGTCATTCTAAATTATCTTTAGAAATACCTCTTCTTTTGTTTGCTCTTTTTCAAATGAAATTTGCAATAATTGCCCCTGCAATTACTACAGGTAGCTTTACAGAGCGCATCAATTTCAATGCTTTTCTGTTGTTTATGAGTTTATTTTGCCTATTCATTTATTGCCCTCTAGCCCATTGGACTTGGCATCCTGATGGTTTTTTGAACAAATGGGGGGTGCTAGATTTTGCAGGTGGTGCGGTGGTTCATATATCAGCAGGGTTTGCATCCTTAGCTGGCGCAATTTATCTGGGTAAACGAAAATTTAAGCATTTAAAGTCTTACAATACTAGTTATGTTTTGCTAGGTACTGGAATGTTATGGTTTGGTTGGTTTGGGTTTAACTCTGGATCAGCTCTAGGTGCAAATGAAGACGCCATCCTGGCTTTTGTAACAACGAATACAGCATCAGCAATATGTATGATTACTTGGTTGGTAATGGAAGGGGTTAAAGGGCACAAAATTAAAGTCATTGATGCATGTATTGGTGCAGTGGTAGGTTTGGTAATTATTACCCCAGCAGCAGGCTTTGTGAACATAAGCCAAAGTATGTTTATGGGTGCTATAGGTGCCGTTACATGTAATTTATTTCTTGATTTCTTTAAACGTTTTGACATTGATGATTCTCTAGATGTATTTGCATGTCATGGTATGGGGGGAATTGTAGGCTTGTTGCTCACTGGTGTTTTTGCAAAAGACGTTGGCTTGTTTTATGGAGAAACAACAACCTTCACTAATCATATTTATGCACTAATAATCATAAGTATTTTTACGTTTTTTGGCTCTCTATTAATTTATAAAATCACTGCGATTATTATTCCAATAAGGGTAAGTAATGAGATAGAAGAAAAAGGACTTGACCACTCTATTCACGGAGAAACTTTAAAATGAAAGTAAATACCGCTGTTTTATAAATTCAGAGTTAATTAAAAAAAGGGTTTAGATTAAAACTATAACTATAAAACAGCGGTATTATTTAAAATTAAATTAATATGAAAGGAAAACTAATACACACGGAACATAGAAGTTCAGATATTTCTGAATACTATTTTAACATCTCGACAAAATTAATTACAGAAGTAAAAAATTTGCGATTTAATAAAACTAAGGAATACAAGTATTCGATAGAACAATTTTCAAAATCCAATCAGGGAAGTAAAATAGAAACGTTAATAATTAACAAAGCAAGTACTATAATAAGCTAACCTATAAAAGGGAGTAGTACACCACACAATTGTTTGGGGAAATGATAAAAACACTAAACCTTTTTGTAATTACAATATTATGTCTGACAAGATAATCCAAGGGGGGAAAACCGAAGAACAAAAAATCGCTGAATTAAAAGAACAGAATCAAGTGCTTGCTGGTAAGTCACCTAAAGACATTATTTGTTGGGCATTATCTATAGCAAAGAAGCCTATTATGACCTCTAACTTTGGCCCATTATCCGCTTCATTACTACATGCAGTGACGAGCCAATCGCCTAAAATTAATGTAATATGGGTAGACACAGGATATAACACCTCTCAAACTTATAAATATGCATTAGGCTTAATTAAACTACTAAAACTAAACATCAACATTTACGTCCCAAAAGAATCAGTAGCATATAGAGATATAACATTAGGCATACCATCTATTGATGATCCCAAACATGCTATATTTACAGAACAAGTGAAATTAGAACCATTCAGGCGGGCCATGAATATTCATAAACCCGACTTTTGGTTTACAAACATTCGTAAAGGTCAGACTGCTCACAGAAATAACCTAGACGTATTGTCATTGTCTAAAGATGGTATTTTAAAAGTAAGTCCTTTTTACAATTATTCAGATAACGACCTAGAAGAATATTTACAGACACATCAACTTCCTAATGAAATCAGGTATTATGACCCAACAAAACAAATCGCAAATAGAGAGTGTGGAATTCACTATTAAATGTTAAAAGCCACCCTTATTAGGTGGCTTTTAACATTATACTATTTCAGTAATTTAATTACCGACGAGAACTTTAAGGGAGAAATTTCTTGTCTACTTTACCATTATCATAGATGTAGAATAAAAGTGATCCTTTCTGGTGTTCATATTGTTCTCTTCCTAATATATCAATCATTTTAATGAGTGGAGAAGTATTTTCGTGTAACTCTAAATCTTCATTGATATTGACTGATTCGCATGACTTTTGATAATTTATTCGTGATGAAGTCTGTAAGGAGTCATTAAAGTCAATTAATGCATATTCGTTATTATACAATGTATAATCTAGCCATAAATTTAAAAAGTCGAAAGTCACATCTTGCTGCTCATCTCTTGAAATATTTAGCCCCGAACTACAAGAAGACTCACCAAAATCACATGCGAAATTGTCATTTGCAAAATAACAATGCCCACCATTTTTTATCTTTACAAGAGTTTTACAACTTGAATTTGTTGCATCATACATAGGGATTTGATTTGATATAGGTGGCGTTACACAATCCTCTTCACCAGCAAAAATAAGTGTTGGTATGTTAACATCTAGGGCGGCTGAAATTGCTGAGGGGGAAGTTTCTGCTGCTGCAAAATTTATTAGTGTAGTTATTGATGCACTGTTAATTGAACTCAAAAATGAAGCGCCACCTCCCATTGAGTGACCCATTATGGCTGTTTTGGGCATAATAGAATTAAAGAAAATTGAGTTAATTTCATTTTCTAATTCAAGCATTTCGTTAGCTACAAATTTTAAATCTTGTCCAAACTCCTCATGATTGGGGCTAAAACTCATTTCAGTAGTTGGAAAACATAAAACATATCCTTTTGGAACCAATTCTAACCAAAAATTAGAATATGTTTCCCAGCCAATAAGAAATCCGTGACCAAAAACTATAATCGGGAAGGATGAATTTGATATTGCTACATTTTCACCATTTTGATCCGATGGATAGTAAACTTGAGTGGGTATAATTCTATCCCTTGTTTCATCATAAAACTCTAATGCTGCATGCCCTATATTATAGTCTTGAGCAGAAATTATAAATGGAAATAGTAGTAAAAAGTAGTGTGAAATTTTCATTTTTATGAAATTTTAGTGGCAAATATATAATAATAAAGATCCCCTTATTGGTTCTTGTTCGAACCGCTTTTAGATAGATATTAAAAAGTTGAATATGTTTAAGTTGTGAAATTGATGGATGGTTTCAAAAAATCCATTATAAGATTTAATTCAATTTGCGAAATGCTTTTTTACTAGGAGAAAAAGAAACAAAAAAATTAATCCATATTAGTCTAGAAAAAAAGAAATTATATGGGCTAAATAATATAATGGAGAACATTATAAATATAATGAGGTATTTTATATCTAACATAGGAAAGAAAAGAAAATGAAGTAACCAGATTATAAGCATCAATAAAACTCCAAGTGCATAGCTTATATACATTGCGCCATACCAAAAACCTAACTCAATCTCAAATTTCAAACCACAATAAGAACAGTTATTATTTAAACGACCTTTATTAAAAATAAGATTCTTTAGAGGTGAATTTGGCCAAAAACTTCCTTCATGACATCGAGGACACTTATTTTTTGAAATACTATAAAATTTAGAGCCTTTTTTAAAAATATTCATTGTGATAAATTTACAAAAAAAGTTCAAGTTATTTTTAAAATAATCCGACCTATAAGGATCCCCTTGTAGGTTCTCTTTCAATCCGTTTTTGGAAAGATCTTAGGAAGTTTAGAAAACAAAAAAGCCACACAAAGTGTGGTTTTTTTTGTATTAAATGAAATTTAATGTTTCAAAATAACTTCATTCAAACACTCACTTCCACTTGTCATTGATAAGATGTAAGTTCCCTTACTTAATATAGAAATGTCTAGAGTGTAGGAATCCAAATTCCTGTCTGTTGAGTTGATAGAAAAAATCAGATTTCCAACAATATCGTACAAGTGCAATTGAGTATTGATATTTGATAAAAGTGACGATTTAATTAACAGGTAATCCTCACTTGGGTTGGGATAAACTAGAAGAGTTCCTTTTTCTCTTTCTTCAATAGATACATCCGAGCTCTCCGAACAAGGTGTTCCGCCATAGCCCAAACAATCTTCTGAACCAAACTCAGAGTTAAATGGACCAAATCCGTCTGAATAAATACAACCGGGTTCTGGAACATCATCACAAGAGTTAAAGATACAAATCAAGTTTCCATATTGATCAAAGGCTTGACTTGTAGCTGAGGCGTTGTAATTGGCGGCATTGGGATCCATACAACCTGATATTTCAGTTGAACAAGGTTCGCATTGACCACCGCAATCTATACCTGTTTCATCTTGGTTTTGAATTCCGTCGTTACAGTTTCCTGGAATCAATCCGTCTCTGTAAATATATAGATTATCGTACCATGCGCTCGCTAAATTTGAAGTAATGTGTATGTGAGCAATATCACTTCTGGTTAAGTTTCCTCCAACCATTTGACTATAAGAAGAAATGTCTACGTCAACAGAAATCCAAGATCCGGCAGAAATCCCTGGGTTGGTTCCATCGTTAAAATTAATTTCGAGTCCAGTTGATCCTGCTTCGGTTGCATTGCCAGCCCAGTCTACCAATTTAATATTAAATACTTTTCCTATTATATTGGTTTCATCGGTATAAAAATCAAAGTGAAGATTTGCAAATGCTGCTGCATTTATTCGATTGTTTTCTATACTTATTCCTTGGCAACCTGCACCTGAATAGTATTGCATTCCATTTCCTGCTATATACTCTTCACTTACTGCAGAACCTCCACACAAACCAAAATCGAAATTATCTATGGTTACGTTTGCGTAGGCATCACTGTAAATAGAGATCACGTTTTCTGGAGCTCTTGCAGGTGGAGTAGGCGCTGGAATCATTGGTGGCCCTACAGTACACGCTGCGCAAACTCCTCCGCAATCTACACCTGTTTCGTCTTGGTTTTGTATTCCGTCTGAACACGTAGGCAGAACAAACACCTCTTTATGAAGGTATACATTGTCGTACCATGCATTCTCTAAATTAGAGGTAATATGTATTTCTGCTATATCACTTCTCGTTAAATTTCCTCCAACCATTTGGCCATAAGCGGAAATATCTACATCAACAGAAATCCATGATCCTGATGACATACTTGGGGTAGTTCCTCCATTAAAATTAACTTCTAATCCTGTAGAAGTTGAGGCGTCAATATTGCCTGCCCAATCCAACAGCTTGAAATTGAATACTTTACCTATTAAATCTGAATCATTAGTGTAAAAATCAAAATGAATATGAGTAAATTCAGAAGCGTCTACTCGGTTGTTGTTGAATAGAATTCCTTGACATCCAGGGCCAAAATAATGTTGTACTGCGTTGCCTGCAACCATTTCTTCATTTGCTCCAGAACCTGAGCACAATCCAAAATCAAAATTATCAATAGGGATATTCTCATACGCATCGCTGTAAAAAGAAATGACATCTTCGGGTTCTCTTTCTGGGGGTGTTGGTGCAGCTGTTGAAGGTCCGCCATAATCAACACAAGTTCCATCTTCACATATTTCTCCGATTCCACAAACAACTCCCTCGCAAGGATCTAAAATTTCAGTACTATTTAAAGTAATATTGGTTAATGTAACTGCAACGTCTGGAGTATTTACATACAATAAAAAAGAACTATAAGTATTGCTTCCTTGAGCAGGAACAACCACTGAGTAGTTCGCCTCAGTTGATCCACTTACGGTTACCGAACTTGTACTAAAACTAGGCTCATTATCTGGGTATGGGAAATATTCAAATTTGAAATAAAGTTCAACATCTGCTCCAGCTGTAGCTCCAGTAAAACTAATTTCTCCAGAGTTTGCAAAATTTAATGGATACATACTTACGTCTTCATTCGCAAAACCAACCCAAGACTCTGACAATGAGGGGCTTGTGTAAGTGTTTCCATCAACTATTGATCCTCCGAAACTTCCAGAAAATACAATGTTTGAATTCATTTGAGCAAATAATGAAAAGCCACTTAAAACAAACAGTAAAAAACTAAAATACAATCTATAAATCATCTTTAATCTTTTTTAAACTTATCAAATATAATGTTATATGTGTAAACTACACTTATTAAGTTTGTTTATTCTTAGTATTTACATGGTGTGTCGTTCCCATAAAAAAGGACAACTCAAAAAAATATTATCTTGAGCTATTTTGATTAGATTTAATTACCTAAAACAAAGCACTTTCATTTCTGTAAGCGCTTTGCTTTACTAGCTCCCCTCGTAGGTTCTCGTTCGAACCGCTTTTGGATGGATTTAAAGAAGTTTAGGGAATAAAAAATTAGAAGAATCGAATTGGACGAACATTATAAACAGCATTTTTATTACTCTGAAGAACTCCTCCATTGCCAAAAGAAACTGTCCATGCATACCAAGCATTAACCTCTGAAGAAGACCAATATGGAGAATTTGAAAAATCACCAATATTTCCAATATTTGATCCTGGACCGATTGATAGATACATTTCTTTCAACTCATCAAATGAAGGTAAAAACCAATCATTAAAATCATTCTGAACATATTCGCTAGAAATTTGAGAGGCTGTAGAATTTAAAAATTGACTCGTACAATTTTCATTTAAAATGTCAATAGTATTTTGAAATCCTTCACCTAATGCTAAACTATCGGCTCCATTAACATCATTGGTGTAACAACCCCAATCATAACTCCCTATATCTTCTAGATTTGCCACTAAGCCGTGCTGCCCAGATTCATCAATATAAAATACAATCCCACCCATATGAACATCACCTATTTGAATATTTAGGTCAATTTTCTCCTTATCACATGAAGAAATAAAAACACAAACAATTATTACAATTTTTAGCAGATAAAATTTCATGATTTAAAATAAAATTAAAAAGATCGTATAGCTCTTAATTGATTCGAAAAGGTGTTTTTTAACATTGATGTTGATGAACCATTTGTAAAATTTACAGTCCATGCATAAAATGAATTACTTTCAGATGAAGACCAGTAAGTTGAATTACTAAACACCCCAATATTATAGTTTTCATCTATCCCCCCTTTTCCAATATTGAGATACATATGGAATAATTCATCTCTTGACGGTAAGTACCAATCGTCATAAGTATTATGAACTAATTCTATTGTTAGTTTTGATGCGGTATTATCACTCCCATTTTCAGTTGAACAATTAAAATCTACAATATCTAATGTATTTTGATATCCGGAGCCTAGTGTTAAATTATCCGCTCCATCTACGTAAGTTGATAAGCACCCCCATTCAGTTGAGGTTGACACATCTTCCATTGCAGCAATCAATCCATGTTCACCAGTATAATCAATGTAAAAAACTATTCCACCTTGATAAACATCACCTATTTCAATTGTAATTTTCTCATTACTTTCTTCTTCACAAGAACAAACAAAAAATATTGATGCAAAAAGAGTTTTGTAGATGAGACTTTTCATTGAAAAATAAATTAAGTTTCGTAATGTTTATTATCCAAATATAAGAAATAAAAAAGGTCATGTTATTTTTAAAAATAACCTGACCTATAAGGCTCCCCTTGTTGGGCTCGAACCATTTTCAGATAATTTCTTCAGAGATTTAAAAAAGATGCAAGATTTAGAATTAAAATTGTTGAAATAAACATCTTCAAATCTTATGAAAATTCGAATTCTAAACTTATTAGATCACAAAAAAACTCACTTTAGATTAAAGTGAGTTTTTTAATTTGTAATGCCCTCAATTAGTAATCTTGATCATTTGATAAATAAATTAGTGTATAGGCTTCATTAGTTTTAATTTGATAAGCATTACCACTAAACATATCGCCTATTCCATTGAAAGCCCATTCAGGGAGATATGCATTACCTTCTGAGTCTTTTACAATAACCAAACTACCACTAATAAGCATTTCTTGAAATACAGCAGCAACATCTGCTGGAGATTGTCTTAAATATGCAATTAAATTCCAACCTAATGTTAAATCAATAGGAGTTAACTCAGGTAAAAGTCTCTCACCAAAAATAGTGAGTTGCTGATCTGAATTTAATTTAATCTGATAACCTTGTCCTGCAATAATGTCGCCAATACCATTAAAATTCCACTCAGGTAAATATGCACTACCCTCATTATTCTTTAAAAGCACAATATGATCTTCCAATGGAGAAAATACAATACTGACATCTATGTTATCTGGTTGAATATAAGTTGAAACTAAACTCCATCCCGAATTGATATCTATAGTTTGTGAATAAATACAGCTAGAATCATCAATATTAGCATCTATATTGTAGTTTGAAGCACTTTCATCCATACAACCATAAACATCTTCAGTAGGATCAACTTCTCCCTCAACTTCAATAACAAATGTTGGGATAAAGTTATTTAATGATGTATAATCGCCATCAGAAAAAACAAGATCTAACAACATAACACCACCTTCATA
>Ga0066605_10001475_pt1 | contig 15525 bp, 10 predicted proteins | sample SaaInlLV_DNA_10m_FD_60385 | JGI IMG/M metagenome (GOLD analysis project Ga0066605, IMG submission 60385) | Marine microbial communities from expanding oxygen minimum zones in the Saanich Inlet - SI075_LV_DNA_10m | ecosystem: Environmental > Aquatic > Marine > Unclassified | place: British... | reverse complement strand
TGGAACTTTAATGGTATTGGTAATCTAAATCCAGGTCAAGCATACCAACTTAAAGTAAATAACGCAGATGTACTTCAGTACTTATCAAACGATGATTCTTACAGAATGTCTGCTACTGAAGTTACTGAAAACAATGTATCTCACTATGCAAAACTTGCCCCTACAGATAACAATATGACTGTTGTTATTGAAGATGCTGCTTGGGATGTTCTTCCAACAGAAGGCGCTGAGATTGCAGCATTTGATAAAAATGGTAACATGGTTGGTTCTGCAATTTACGCTAGTCCTGTAACAGTTGTTACAGTATGGGGTGATGATGCAACAACAACATCTAAAGATGGTATGCTTGTTTCAGAATCAGTTTCATTTAAAGTATGGGACACAAATGAAGTTAGTGACTTTACGGTTGCGAAATGGATTGAAGGTTCTTCTTCTTACCAAGTAGATGGTATTAGCGTAGCTTCTACAATTGAAACTAATAATGTGATGACTGAACTTAATGCTTCAGAGAGAGTATTGGTTAAAGTAATCAACGTATTAGGACAAGAAGTAAACTTGGATGATGAACCATTCAAAGGAACAGTTCTATTCAACGTATACGATGATGGTTCTGTTGAAAGATTTGTAGAATAATAAAGTTAAATAGTTCAATAAAAAAGGCTCTGTTAAGAGCCTTTTTTATTGAAACGTAACAAAATAATTGAAGGTATGAGGTTTGTTTTGTGTTTAGTATTTCTTATGACGAGTCACTTGTATGCTCAAAACTATTATAATAGTGTTAATACTGGTTCGAGTCAGCTCTTAAGGTCATCTTTACATAATTTGATAGACGATCATAATGTCGTGTCATATGAGTCTTGTAAACAGCATTTACAGAACACAGACGCGGACCCCAATGATTCTGGTAACATTATATTAATATACAAACAAAATAGTGTTAATGAATCTTGGGATGCTGGTGATACATGGAATAGAGAGCATATTTGGGCCGCATCATATGGGCTTTATGACTCCGATGCTTATAAAGATCTTCATAACCTTAAACCTGCAGATCCTTCAGTTAATTCATCTAAAGGAAATAAGAATTTTGATAATGGTGGAACTCAGCATAATGAAGCAATAGAGTGTTTTTTTACTCAAAACACATGGGAACCTGCAGATGCTGTTAAGGGAGATATAGCACGTATTTTATTTTATATGGATATAAGATATGAAGGTGGTGAAGATGAACCGGACCTAGCTGTTACTGAAGCGCTTAATAATGTGGTGGATGTCCCTAATATTGGAAAACTAAGTACACTAATTGATTGGCACCTTCAAGATCCTGTAGATGATTTTGAAATGAACCGAAATCAGGTGATATATGGTGTTCAAGGCAACAGAAATCCATTTATTGACCACCCAGAATATGTTTCTATATTATGGGGTAGTGATGGTTCTTTGTCTAATGCACTTCGATTAAGAGGGGTTATGGATTTTGATCTCTCTGGTTCAGATGGGAAGGCTTTTCATCTTTATGCGCAACAAGATATTGCTGATCTCAGTATTTTTGGAATTGGGGTTGCAAACAATGGTAGTGGTTCTGATGGGCAAGAGGAAATTCTTCCTGCGATGTCCGTTTCCGAAGGAGATCATATTTTGTTGGCACTTTTTCCAGAAGCTATTGCATCTTACTTGGGTAATTGTTATCCAAATTTTGATCATGTTATTATGGTAAGCGACGCACTTTCTCAAAATGGCGATGATGCAATAGAAGTTTATGAACAAGGGCTTTTGATAGAGACTTTTGGAGATGTTGATGTTGACGGCACAGGACAGTCATGGGAGTATACAAACTCTTGGGCTTATAATTTCGATGGCATTTGGTCTTATGGCCTTAATTGTGAAGGTTGTTTTTATCCTTTTTGTTCTGAAATAGAGGGCTGTACTGATGTGAATGCTTTTAATTATGATGCTTCTGCAGATGTGGATGATGGCTCTTGTATTGATGTTGTTTATGGGTGTATGGATGTTACAGCATTTAATTATAACTCACAAGCAAATACAGATGATGGGTCTTGTGAGTCAGTTGTTTATGGGTGCACAGATGCTGCTGCATTTAATTATAATCCACTAGCCAATATTGATGACAATTCTTGTGTTGCAGTTGTTTACGGATGTCTTGATGCATTAGCTACCAATTATAACGCAGAAGCAAATACAGATGATGGCTCTTGTTTGTTGCCACTTACCTACAATTTATCTCTTCAAGGTATTTTAGATTTTGACTTACCCTCAGCTGGTAGTGATGGTAAAGCGATTCATTTAATCGCTAACTCTGATATTGTAGATATAAGTATATATGGTATTGGAGTTGCTAACAATGGTGGCGGCTCAGATGGTCAGGAAGATAACTTTCCAGTGATGTCAGTTTCAGCTGGAGATCATATTTTGTTTGCCATATCTCCTTTAGCTATGGAGAGTTATTTTGGTACTTGTTTTAGCGACTTTGATCATGTTTTAGAAGCTGGTTCAGCAATTTCTCAAAATGGAGATGATGCGATTGAACTGTATGAGCAGAATCAAGTTATTGAAACTTTTGGAGATATTAATGTAGATGGTACAGGTGAAGTATGGGAATATTCCGATTCGTGGGCTTATAAGCTTGGAAATGAATGGACTTATGGTGGTGTAAATTGTACAGATGACTCCGAGACATCTGCTTCTTCGAATTGCCCTTATCCGCTATGTTCTAGTGTGTCTGTTGATCAACAGGAAATCTATTTTAATCAAGGTTGGAATATTGTCTCTACGTATATAGATCCTGAAAATTCTTTGATTGACGTATTATTTAATCCCATTTTAGATGATTTGGTCATTGTGAAAGATTATTTGGGAAATGCATACTTGCCAGAATGGAGTTTTAATGGTATTGGAAATGTGCAAATAGGCCATGGTTATTATGTGAAAACGACTGTATTTACTAGTCTTACTTTTTATGGCGCTTATTTGACGCCTGAAGAAAATCCAATAACGATTTCATCTGGATGGAATATTATTGGGTACCTTAGAACTACTCCTTCTCCACTAGATGAAATATTCGAATCTTTAGTGGCTTCAGATTTTATTGTGATCATTAAAGATTATTTGGGTGCTGCTTATTTACCTGAATTCAATTTTAATGGCATTGGAGATCTCAACCCAGGACAGGGTTATCAAGTTAAAACCAATGGTGATTGTATATTACAATATTAGAATTTATTAAAAGCTTGAATAATTCTAAGTCATTAGGTTTTCTTTTTGTAAGGTTGTAATTTGATGTTGTTAATACCACCAAGAAATCGATTTACCCCCATTGGTGCGGGGTGAAAAGGATTCTCTTTTGCAGTCAATCCAATGCATAGACAATTCATGTTTATATCGTCTAAATAGTTTAACAAGTCTGTTGCATATTCTCTTAGATAGTCATGACGGTCAATATTATTTCCCCAGCATAAGAGCACAGCTGATGTGTTGAATGACTTATCATTAAGTATGTTTTTTATGAAGTCTAAATTTTCTTTTGCCAGTTTTACGTCAGCTTTTAAGGGAAGAAGATTTGGTTTTGGTGTTCTATGTGCATATAGGTTAGTGAGCCACCAACCATCAAAATCATAGTTCTGTGCAATGGTCTTAATATTTCTAGAAGTCGGGTCGAGTTTATGTTCATTTGCCGTACTTGGATTAAGACCAATTGCTAACAATTCTCTTGTTCCACGTTGCCCTAATAAAAAGCGTTTGTGTTTGTCATTTTCTGGAATGCAAACAATTTTATCGTCTTTGAACATTTAAGTTTATATTTTTTAAGATAACTCTCCGAATATATAAATCATATGTTCATATTTAAAGTAATAAAGACGTAATTTATAGTAAATGATGGAAATTTATTTCTATAATTGAATTGTGAATTTATTCAGGAAAATATTTGTCTTATTTTTAATTACACAGAGTTCTTTTTCTCAAGAACTACATGAAATTAGTGGGTATGTTATAGATTTTGAAACTGGTACGCCATTGGTTGGAGCAAATGTGATTGATAGCGATTCCGGTATGGGTGTTACAAGTAATTATAATGGGTATTACAGTATCAATGTAAATCAAGGATCCGTTGTTTTAATCTGTTCATTTATAGGTTATACCATGGATACATTGTTCCTAGAAATTCAAACAGATTTGAATCGTGATTTTGAGCTTAAAACCAATGCTTATAATTTAAGTGAGGTAACAGTCGAAGATAACCGATTAAATATAGAGTCTACGCGAACGAGTGTTATATCTATTTCTAAAGAAGAAATTAAGAATGTACCCCAGCTTTTTGGTGAGATGGATCTTATTAAAGCTATACAACTGTTGCCTGGTATTCAATCTGGTAATGAGGGAACAAGTGGCTTTTATGTTAGAGGTGGTGGTCCCGATCAAAATTTAATTCTCTTAGATGGCGCACCTGTTTACAATACTTCACATCTTTTAGGTTTTTTTTCGACATTTAATGAGCAAGCAGTAAGCGATATTGAAATTATAAAAGGTGGTTTCCCTGCTGAATATGGAGGAAGACTCTCATCTATTCTTGATATTACAGGGAAAGAAGGTAATATGAAAGAGTGGAAAGTAAATGGCGGCTTGGGTATTATTTCTGGATCTTTAAGTGTTGATGGTCCAATAAAAAAAGATACCACCTCTGTTTTATTATCAGTGCGAAGAACATGGATTGATCAGGTGAGTAAGCCTTTGTTAAGCCTGGTGCAAAATTCATTCGATTTTGGAAGTTTAGAGGCAGGTGGTAATTATTATTTTTATGACCTAAATTTTAAGTTGGTTCATAAATTATCACAAAAAGATCAAATTAATTTCAGTTTTTACAGTGGCTCTGATAATTTCTCCGGTATGGTGACGGAGGAGGAAGAAGGTGTGGATGATGACTACAATTGGTATTATAATGGAAGTACAAATTATGGTCTATTGTGGGGTAATATAATTAGTTCTTTAAATTGGCGACATCTTTTTAATGATCATTTGTTTTTAAATACGACCCTATTTTACAGTCAATATGCATTTGAAAATAAAATCTTGTCAAACTCAGATTGGATCGAGGAATACCCAACTGAAACATCCAATTATCCGAGCCTTTATGATTACACCTATGAAAGTGCAATTGAAGATTTGGGAATAAGATTAAATTTTATTTATGATTTTAAACCCAAGCATCAACTGAACTTTGGGGGTTCTTATATTAAGCATCATTTCTCTCCCAGTTTCATCGATTTAATTACTGATAATGACGATGGATATTCAGATACAACCATGGTTTTTTCTAACGTTAAAAGACCTGATGAAGCCTTTGTTTATTTTGAAGATCAGTATACGATTACAGACCGCTTGACTTCTAGTTTGGGACTTCATTATTCCATATATCACGAAAGTTCACAATTTTACAATTCTCTTCAACCACGTGTGAGTTTTAGATATTTATTGAATGAAAATTCATCTATAAAGCTTTCCTATGCAACAATGCAGCAAAACATTCATCTGCTTACAAACTCTAGTTATGGTTTACCTAACGATATATGGGTGCCTGCTACCAGAGATGTACCACCTCAATATTCACAACAATTTGTTGCTGGATACAACAAATCTTTTAATGAGAATGCTTTTGAAGGTAGTGTAGAGTTCTATTATAAGAAAATGGATGATTTAATTACCTATGCAGAAGGCTCAAATATCTTGGGAACAGACTTTTCTTCTTGGGAGGATAGAGTTGAAATGAATGGTCTAGGTAAGTCTTATGGTCTTGAATTGTTTTTGAAAAAGAATAAAGGAAAACTTACAGGTTGGGTGGGTTATACTTTATCACGAAGCATACGCCAATTTGATAGAATTAATCTAGGTAGAGAGTATCCTTATAAATTTGATCGCCCACATGATTTATCCGTCGTTTCTTCTTATAAGTTAAATGAAGGAACGATCTTTAGTTTAACATGGGTATATGGCTCAGGTAATACCATTACGCTTCCTAAAGAACAATATCTTCTAGTTAGTAGTGGTGATGCACAGCAATATTATGAATATGGTGCAAGAAATAGTTACAGAATGCAAGCCTATCATCGTTTAGATTTTGGTGTAAATTTTGTTAAGCAAAAGCAATGGGGGGAACGTACATGGACTGTTTCTATTTATAATGTATATAATAGACGTAATCCATTTTTTATTTATTTTGAAGACTTTATTGATAATAATGTTGAATATGTTGAAGCCAAACAAGTCAGTTTGTTTCCAATAATTCCTACCGTGAGGTATGGGTTTAAGTTTTAAAAATGAAGAGACTTTCGATTTTATTATGTACTTTTTTGTTTATCGCGTCTTGTGAAGAGTCACTGAACGTTAAAATTCCTGTGGAGAATTCTAAACTATCTGTGACATCTTACCTCCATGCTGATGATTATTTTGATGGACAAAATTCATCTGTATATGTTTCCAATTCAATTTCGGCATTGGCATCTACTGATAGCTATGTTTATACTGACAGTATTCCTGTTATAAATAATGCAACTGTTTCAATTTATGAGACCAACGCATTACAAGAAAATGTTGCTTCATACCTGTTAGAGTTTGATTATGATTGCTACTGCTATATTAATACCGAACTGAGTCCAAAGCAAAATACAACTTATAAATTGGAAGTTGAGGCAGATGGCTACCCTAATGTATATGCCGTAGATAAGGTTCCTGCCAAGCCAAGTTATGAAATCACGAACTTTGAATTGTTGGGTTATTTAGATAAGAAAAGTTATGATGGTGAACTAAGTCAATTTAATTTGGTTGTAAATGATGATCCTAATGCGCAAAACTTTTACCAACTTAAAATTTATATTGTAAACACATCCGGTTCTAAAGTAAGGTCTTGTTACTATTCTATAAGCGATCCGTCTTTTCTAAACTCATTAAATAATAACCATGTGTCTGGAGATAATTATACTGGAAGAAATGGGTATTTTACGGATGAGTTATTTAATGGTACTTCAAAAAGTTTCTTTATTCAGCACTTTAAGCCTAAAGGTGTATTCGATCATTTTTATATTGAATTAAGAGCTTTAAGTAAAGATTTATATGAGTTTAATGAAACCAAAAAAGAGCAAAATAGAGATTCCAACAACCCTTTATTTGTTTCTGAACCGATATTTTTAGATTCAAATGTAGAAAATGGCTATGGTATATTTGGTGGGAAATCAGCATCAAATAAAGCCTATATTCCAACTTACTTTCCTAATAATGGTTGGTTGTTGTATTGATTTTTTTCTCTACACTTCCATCATCGTATACATAAAGTAAGATGACATCACCTAAAATGGTTTCTGGTTTAACAATTTTACCTAATAAATTCATCACGTACTTTAGCTGTTTTTTTGGAGCTATTACTGTTTCATTTATACCTATAGATTCATATCCATTTAGCATGGTGTCAAACCAAAGCTTTGCAGATATTACAGAAAATGTAGCACACTCATTATGGTTAAAATTACCACCATCTATAAGTGTAATTTCTTCTGCATTTGCACCAGATTCAATAAATGCGGCGTGAGCCATTGTTGCGTTTTCATACGGTACATTGTCATCTGCATTACAATGCATTATTTGCATTGGCGCTTGTGGCGTAAAATCAATTAAATCGTTGTCTACTAGTGCGAGATGAAAAGGGTGTTCGGTATTGTTTAGATATGCGTTATAATATTCTGTTCGAATCATATCGAGAGGCCTAAAGTCAGATGGGCTAATTTGATAGTTGTTTTCTGCAATAGCCCATATGGAATCGTTTATCTGTCCCATAGAATAATTCCCATCATACAGTTCGAATAAAGATTCGAATCCTGGCATAAAAAGATCTTCAGGTGTGTTGTATAAATTGCCGTATACCCTTTGGTATGAAAAAATAACATATGGGAAGTACCCTGGGTTAGGGTAGACCACATCTAGCATTGTTGTTTGCGCTATTGACATGCTATAAGGGCCAGCCATTGGGCAGGAGGCAGTTAGCATTATCTCGTTAGCGTAATTTTGTTCTATTTCTTTGACTGCTGCCATCGTTACATGTCCGCCTTGCGAGTAGCCCATTAAAAAAACTTGCTCTCCTATCCCTACACCTTGACTTTCTGCAAAATCTTTTGAAGCGAGAATAAGATCGATAATCGCGGAAGCTTCTGTTTCGGAATGGCAATAATTGTGGTCGCCTTCACCCTCACCAAGTCCTAAATAATCACTCATTAATGTGATGTAGCCATGAGAAGCTGCTATGATTCCTAAGCTGTTTTGACTGTCTATTTGTGCAGATGGAACACCCATATTGGAAACTGCCGTTCCATGTTGCCAGCTCAAAATAGGGGAATTGAACCCGTTGTTTTCTGGTAAGAAAATGGCTGCTGTTGCTTCTACTAATGAATCTTTTTCATTGGGTGTTAAATAAAAAACTTTGTAGCCTTTTACCCCAAAATTAATATCACCAGCATAGTCGGGGATCGCGTTTTCTGAGTATATGTTTTGAATCTCTGAAACATTCCAAGATTGAACCAATTCATAAGTAATGATTTGGCCATAAGAAATAGAGGTAATCAGCGAAAAGATCAGCGAGGTAAAAATCTGTTTCATGAATGTGTGTTTGAAATAATGTTTAAATATAGTTAAACAGATTGTATAAACTGGTTTATCATGTTGTCTATCATTATATTGTATGCTAGTGTATGATTAAAATATATTACCTAGATTTAGCTAAATCTATTTTATGGAAAAAATAAAAGCGCCTTGGTATTATCTTACACTTCTTATACTTGCAGGTGAATCTGTTTTTTTTCTCCCGTACGTTCTTTCTCGAATTTTTCGGCCAACAGTTTTATAGGTCTTTGAGATTAATAATGTTGAATTGGGATTGTGTTTTTCTGTTTACGGTATGGTTGCGATCATATCCTATCTTTTTGGTGGACCAATTGCAGATAAATATCCGCCAAGAAAGTTAATAGCAGTGGCTTTGTGGTTAACCTCTTTGGGTGGTTTGATTTACGCTTCTTTTCCCAGTTTTTTTGTTTTGAAAGTTCTTTATGGATACTGGGGGTTTACCACAGTTTTTTTGTTTTGGGCACCAATGATTAAAGCAGCTAGATTATGGGGTGCATCTACATCCCAGCTTAAAGCATTTGGATGGTTGGAAGGGGGTCGAGGTATTGTAGGCGCAATTTTAGGCACAATAGGTGTTTTTATTTTTGCTTTAATTGTAAATGAAGATGTCGTGTCGGTAGGAATACAGCAGAATAGGGCTGCCTTTAAATATGTCATTTATTTTACTTCAATCTTAGTTGCATTTGTAGGTGTATTTGTCTGGTTTTTAATGAGGTTTAAAGGTTCTAAGGAAGTTGTATTAGACAAAATAGAGCTAAATCAAATGTTTGAAGTGTTAAAGTTGCCATCTGTTTGGCTCTTAATGGTTATTATTATGTGTGCTTATATGGGCTATAAAACAACAGATGTAATTTCTTTGTATGCGAGTGATGTAATGAGATACAGTCAGGTTAAGTCTGCCCAAGTGGCTACATTTTTATTGTATGCTCGCCCTGTTATTGCAATTTTTGTCGTATTGTTTTTTAGTCGTTTAGAAGCCACCTTCTTGTTGTTTATAGGTTTTGTAATTTCATTTTTGGGCGCGTTATTGTTTTCTTCAGGTGTTATTTCTGGTTCTATGCCACTCTTATTTATGCTTTCTATTTTAGTTTTAGCCATTGGGGTGTATGCGTTAAGAGCACTTTATTTTTCAGTTATGGAAAAAGGGCAAATTCCAATTTTGTTAACGGGTACAGCTGTTGGTTTAATCTTCTTGGTCGGTTATGCGCCAGATATTTTTAGTGGTCCAATGATTGGGTATTTGTTAGATCATTAGCCAGGTATAGAAGGTCATCAGTATGTGTTCTTTGTTTTGGCTTTGTTTTCGTTTTTTGGTGCTCTAGCTTCATGGAGATATCACGTCCTATATAAAGCCAACTGATGTTTGTAAAAAAAAAAGCCACATCATGTGGCTTTTTCAATATGGTAAAAAAATATTATTCGGCGTTTATCTTTTTTATCACTTTACCATTTTCATAAATGTAAAATAAAACCATGCCTTTATGATGTTCTTTGTGTTCTCTTCCTAAAATATCAATCATTTTAATGAGTGAATTGTTTTCTGGGGACAATTCTTCAATTTTCAGATCATCACATTCACCATCTTCATCAACATCATTCATGTTATATGGCAGCCCACCTTCTTCTATAATTTCGTCATTCTCGTCACTAATCATCCATGATGCTTCCTCCATATATTCTCCTTCTATAGTGGAAAAAATCCAACAGTCTGCCAGCTCAATGCAAAATGTTTCTTTATCTCCATCTTCCAATGTGTATGAAGTCCCATTAATAATTAGTTCTGAACCTTCCCATCCATCAGATTCTTCATCTTCTAATGTTAGTAAGAGTTCATTTGAGTTGCATGGGTATGGGTACTCACATGACCCATCATCTATATTTGCATCTGTGTTATAGTTGAAAGCTGATGGATCTGTACATCCAAAAGTAAATTCTTCGATACTTGAACAGTAAAAGGTAACATCGTAGGTGATTTCCATTTCCTCACCATCTTCATCTTCGATTATTGTTACTGATGATGCGAGAGTTAAATTGTTATCAGTTACTGAGAGAACTGAAAATTCATTGAATGGTAATTCTTCAGAAGTAGATGTAAAAGAAATTGTGCTGTCAGTTGACCAAACATATCCAATAGGCATTAACTCTTCTTCATCGACTAATATGCCGAATAAACTTTCAGTAATAGAAAATCCAACAATATCCATTTCTTCATCAGTAATTTCCATAGTTATACCATTTGTTAAAATTTCATCCCATTCTTCTTGAGAAGTTGGCATAGGAAATCCAAACTGAATTAAAAAATCTTCAGCAGAGTACGTCCCTGAACTGATATAAAATTGTAGTAATTCAATATATTCTTGATCCAAACCAAATTGTTCAGAAGGAACAGTTAAATATATATTTGATGAATCTATATTCCAGTTACCAATAATGTCAAGCTCATTTTGGGCTTGTACACTATTAATCATAAATAGAATACATAATGCCCAAATAATTTTTTTTGTAAAGTCTTTCATGTTAAGCTGTTTTTTGTTTTTGACAGTTGTAGTCATTTTAAATAATTATTGTAAATGTAATAAAATGGTTTTATAATGAGATGTATTTATTTAAACCTATAATATCTGATGATAGTTAATTATATTTATGATAGTTTCGTTAATTTTGAAGTATAATTAAATGTATTGGTATGTTTGGATTCTTTAAGAAAAAAACACCCCTCGAGAAACTTCAATTAGAATATAAAAAATTGCTTGCTGAGGCACATAAGTTGTCAAAAGTTGATCGTAAAAAAAGCGATCAGAAAATGGCTGAAGCTAATGAGGTTTTGAATAAGATAGATGATCTGTCTTAATTTTGAACTAACATAAGTATTAAATTGCTTTTACGTTATGCTTAAATTTTTTGCTATTATTTCATCGTCCATTATACTGGTGTATTTTTCACTTAATTTGTTTATTATGGCTGAAGAACACGATTATCAAGTTTTAAAAGTAATAGATGAGGTTGAGATACGTGCATATGATGAAATGATTTACGCATCTTATACGCCTAAAAATGAGAGCGATCGTAGTTCGTCTTTTAGGATGATTGCCAATTATATTTTTGGAGGTAATACTGCAAATGAAGAAATATCAATGACCTCACCTGTGGTCATGAAACCATATGATAACCATGAAATGGCTTTTATCATGCCTGATCATTATACACTTACTTCCTTACCTAAACCAAACAACAGTCAAATTAAGATTTCTAAAATACCATCTTCTACAAAAGCTGCAATTCGATATTCAGGTTATTCAAATGCTAAAATAGAAAACAAAAAAAAAGAAGAACTGATAGCTGTTTTGAATGCTCATCATATTGCTCACGAAAATGATTTTGAGGTTTTAGTTTACAATTCTCCTTATAAAGTGTTTAATAGAAGGAATGAAGTTGTTGTTTCTGTAAATCATAATAATAAAACAAATCATATGTCTCTTAAAAATGAAAAACTATATGTTGGTGGTGGCTGTTTTTGGTGTGTAGAAGCTGTATTTCAAGATGTTATCGGCGTTGAAAAAGTGGTTTCTGGATATTCGGGAGGTCTTATTGAAAATCCAACCTATGACCAGGTGTCGTCTGGTAGAACAAAACATGCAGAAGTATGTGAGATTACATATAATCCTGCAGCTATTGAATTAGAACAGTTGTTAAAAATATTTTTTGCGAGCCATGACCCTACAACCATGAATAGACAAGGTAATGATGTGGGTGCTCATTACAGGTCTATTGTGTTTTTCTCAGATTTAAATCAAAAGAAGGTTGTAGACAATGTCATCAGGGAATTAAATGTCTCCGTTTTTGACCATAAAATTGTGACACAGGTTCAGGCATTCGATGCATTTTATAATGCTGAAACCTATCATCAGGATTATTACCAAAATAACAAATATGCACCTTATTGCAGTTATGTTATTTCTCCGAAAGTGGACAAGCTAAAAAAAGAACTTAGTCAGTTTTATAAATAATTTAGGTTAGCTTAACCTTCTTCCTGCTTTTCAATTATAATAGATGTATAATTGAAACATGTCTTTTTTATGTCCTTGTTGTGTTGAGCGTTTTTATTAAAATGACACGTCAAAATTACAGTGTTAATTTTGTATTTTCTTGTTAGAAAATCTTAAAACCGTATTCTGAAATTCTTTACTGCCTTCTCTTAAAGTTCGCTCTTGGGTTTCTAGATTTACTTCGTATAACCCAAATTTTTGACTGTATCCTAAACACCATTCAAAATTATCTAATAAAGACCAATAGTAAAATCCTCTAATGTCATAACCGTTTTTTATGGCTTCTGAAATTGCAAATAAAGAGCGTTTTATAAACGGACCTCTATGAATGTCTTTGCTGTCTCCAATGCCATTTTCGGTAATGTATATGGGCACTTTTAATTTAGAAGTCATTTTAATGGCATCATAAATGCCATCAGGGTAAATAGTGTAACGACCCATTTCGGCAAGTTCTTCTCCTTTAACGGGCTGAAGCGATTCAACTGGGTTTAAGGGATTCATGTTTACAGCCAAATGTGAGTAATAATTTACCCCAATAAAATCTATGGATTTGGTAGCGTTTTCATCTAAAAACTTTATTGGCTGTCCATACGGAAGCACTAAGTATCTGTAGGCGCCTGTTTCTAAAAAACGTAAAATAGTTTTGTTAAATGCATCATCTGCTAAATATGTTCCTATCCAGTCAATTAAATTGATTCTGTTAGATGGCTCAAATAGAAAAATACTCATCACTATTCCAATTTTTAAGTCAGAATTGTAATTGAGTTGTTTGGCCATTTGATAGGTTTTAACATGTGCTTTTAAGATGTTCCCTAAAACAGTTCCTGCAGTCCGAGCATCTTTTTTACCAGGTGGAAAATATCCCGCGTAATAGCCTTCGTTAATGAAAACATTGGGTTCATTAAAGGTGGTCCAATACGTTACTTTCTTCCCATAAGTCTTCATGACTTTTTCACTAAATGATAAAAAATAGTTTATGTTTTCTTCTTTTTCAAAGCCACCAATTTCCATAAACCATAAGGGTTCTTCAAAATGATGAAGTGTAATATTGGGTTCGATGTTATTGTTTAATAGGGAATCGATTAAATCTGAATAGTGTTGCAGTGCTATGGTGTCAAAAACCATTGGTTGAGGCATGATTTTACTCCAGGATAGTGAGAAGCGGTAGGAGTTTGTGCCAAGCTCTTTCATTAGCTTAATATCTTCTGGGTATCGGTTCCATTGGTCTACTGCAATTCCAGATTTATCATTATTTAGAATTCTATTTTGTCCATGTTCATCTTTTTGAGATTCCCACCAAAACCAATTGTTGTTGGTGTGTCCACCTTCAACTTGATGTGCAGCTGTTGCAGTACCCCATAAAAAATCATCGGGATATGCAATATTATCAGTGTTTGTCGTTTCCCAATTCCATGTTGTGTTTTGAAAACTAACATTTAGTATAAAAATGCATAAAAAGTATAATGACAGAAGATAAATTATGAGTTTTAAAAATCGGTTCATCGTATTGTGTTTAGAATTCAAATGAATAAAGGGCCACTCTTATGAATGGCTATTGATAAAAAGTAAACATTTATTTTGATACTTATCCACAGTTATATCCTCCTGTAAATGAGATAGATTTGATTTTTTGGAGTCCAGAACTGATTATTTTATAATAATAGTTTTAGAAGTTAAAAAAGCAAATTACATTAACCTGATCTCTAGATGAAGATTGAAAGATTTGATTCATATATCCCAATTCAAGTTTAATATTTGAATTTAAAGAATCAAAATTACTAAATTATACATAGGACTTATTTTAAGAATTTTTCCACGCTGCCATCATCATATATGTAAAACAGAATTTGATTTTTATTTTGATGATTTACAACTTTCCTTCCTAATACATCTATCACATGAATAAGCTCTTTGTTAGTAGTTGAATTTTTTATTTCATGAGTTGACAGTTGGTCACAATCAATTTGTCCTTCCAAGTTAAATTGTGAAACAAAATTCCATATTTCTTCTGATGCGCTTATGTCCATATTTCCAAATGATCCAGGCCAGTCATGATCGCCATTAACTACTCTCAGTTCTTGAACTGAAACACAGTTGTCTCCATTTAACCAGAGTTTTCTTTCAACCGTACTTCCGTCATTGGGTGCGCTATTAACTACATCAGTTACAATTGGATTTATATCCGTACTGTTATAATTTGACCAGTAATTTGTAATGTCATTTACCGACATATAAAGTGGCATATCACCATAAGAAAGACCTTCATAAGTAGAATGAGGATTTTGATCAATTGAACCAGGTATAAGCATCATGCCAGTTGGGTGAACAGGAGAGCAAGGACCCCATCCATAAATATCATCTCTGTAATAATTATCAAGCATACTACCTGAAACTGCAGCAAATGCTGCAATTTTACTATTTAATCGACACCCCAATTCGTATGAAAGAATAGCACCCTCGGAATAACCACAAGCGTATATTCGGCTTTGATCAATTGAATATTCTAAACTCATTGCATCAATAATTGCCTCAACAAAAAATATATCATCATGATCTGTTGGTGCTTTGTGAATCCATGAAGTGGTTCCGCCATCGGGATCTATAGCGCCTTGAGGATAAACAGCAATAAAACCAGCAGTATCTGCAATAGGCCTCATGTCATTTGTGTACATAAAATCATTAGCATAGCCAGATCCGCCGTGAAAATTAAATACAACAGGCGTATTTTTTGTTTCGTCATAACTTTCGGGAATGTAAACGATATATTCTCGATCAATGCCATCAAAAGATAAGTTGTTAG
>Ga0066605_10001464_pt1 | contig 15586 bp, 9 predicted proteins | sample SaaInlLV_DNA_10m_FD_60385 | JGI IMG/M metagenome (GOLD analysis project Ga0066605, IMG submission 60385) | Marine microbial communities from expanding oxygen minimum zones in the Saanich Inlet - SI075_LV_DNA_10m | ecosystem: Environmental > Aquatic > Marine > Unclassified | place: British... | reverse complement strand
TTCGCCATTTGTGTGTAATAGTCTTTTCGGTTAGGGTGAAAGGGAGTAACAGCATTGTAAACTTGATTTCCCTTCCAATTTTCTATGATTTGTAAGAGAATGGCTACAGCATCTTGTTGGTGAATGAAGTTAATGGGAGACAGGGGATTAGGCAAATCTTTTTTTCCACTCAAGCTGTGAATCGGATGACGATTGGGTCCCATTAGCCCACCCAAACGAACGATACAGCTCTTAAAATTCTTATTTTCCAAGAGCTTTTTTTCCACCTCTATGATTTGTCGGGTCGATGTTGTTTGACCCAGCAATTCATTTTCCTCAGTGATGATCCCTTTTTGAAAACCATAGACACCTGTACTGCTGGTATACAACAGCTTTTTGATCTTAAAAAATTCAATTTTTTCAATGATCTGTACTACTATGGCTACATAGTTACGTTGGGGGTTTTTTCTCAAACCTGGTGGAATCGTAATGACCAGTAGATCAATACCTTCAAAAACATCGAGATTACCATCAATGCCAGATTCCTCGATCTTTAATAGGGATGCGTTGTATCCTTTATTGTTGAGTAAGGTTAATTTTTCTGGTGTAGTGGTGGTAACTCGAACGATATGCTTGTTTTCTAATGCTTTTCTGGCCAACTCTGTTCCTAACCATCCACCCCCTAATATCCCAATAATACTCATTACATTTGATTTTCGTTTAAAGCCCTGCTTAGATAATAATCAAAAATATCAAATGATAAATTAAAAATCATTAAATTAAGTGAAACAAAAAATAAGGAGTTATGCCGATAAAAAGTTTTCAAGGAGAAAGAGCAAGCCGTTCAAAAACATTAAATAAAACTTTATTAGTGTCTGATATCATGACACGTGACTTGGTGGTTTTCACCAAGGATCAATCCATTCATGATGTGATGGAGAAATTCATCAAATACCGTATTTCTGGTGGTCCAGTGGTGGACAAAGCAGGAAATCTGATTGGAGTAATCTCAGAGGCGGATTGTATGAAAGAAATTTCAGACAGTCGGTATTTTAACTTGCCGATTTTGGATAAAACAGTTGCTCATTTTATGACCCCCAAGGTTGATGTCATCGATGCCGATAAGACTATTTTTGAGGCGGCTTCAATGTTTTTTAAAACTTCTCGAAGGCGTTTTCCTGTAATGGAAAAGGATAGATTGGTTGGGCAAATCAGTCGTAAAGATATAGTTATTGCCACCCTTAACATCAAAAGTCAAACTTGGCGTTAATAGATATGCTGTGCTATCCTGTAAGTGTTGGCATGGGCTTCAATGATCAACTTGATGTCCTTTGAATAACCTCCTCCCATACTGCATTGAATGGCTAGTGATTGCTTGTGACAGTATTCCAGTACCATTTGATCACGTTGCTTACACCCTTCAATACTCATACCCAATCGACCCAATCGATCAGTAGCCACCACATCCACTCCCGAAAGATAAAATACAAAGTCAGGATTTACACGATTAAACAGCCGTGGGAGCGTGTCATTTAATATATTCAAATAGACTTCGTCATTGGTTTTATCTTCAAGAGCGATGTCCCAATCACTTATTTCTTTTTTAAAAGGGTAGTTTTTTTGACCGTGCATTGAAAAAGTAAAGACTCGATCTTCCTCCTTAAATATTTCGGCAGTGCCATTGCCTTGGTGAACATCCAAATCGATAATCAATACTTTTTGGGCTTTTTGGTGATCCAGAAGGTAGCGTGCAGCAATGGCTTGATCGTTGAGCATACAAAAAGCTTCCCCATGAGTAGAATAGGCATGATGAGTTCCACCAGCAATATTAAAGGCAATACCTACTTCCAAGGCTTTCAATGCTCCTTGTAAAGTTCCCCCAGCAATGATTAATTCTCTTTCTATCAATTGGTGGGAAATGGGAAAGCCTATTTTTCTGATTTCAGACTGGGTAAGCTCTTGATTTTTCAAACGATCCACATATGCTGCCTTATGAATCACTTTTACGACTTGATCGGGGAGAGGTTGAGGAGAAAAAAAATCGTCCGGTTCGCAGGTGCCTTCGTGTATTAACTGTTTGGGAAGCAGATCGTATTTTTCCATAGGAAACCTATGGTTTTCTGGCAGGGGCAATACATAAATAGGATCAAAAGCAACAGGTATCATTGGGCTACCGTATACTTAAACCACTTGGGGTATTGTTGTCCTCGGGTGAGATAAAAATCAATCGCCCGTCACGGTCTTCTGCCATCAAGAGCATGCCTTGACTTTCGACGCCACGAATGGCTCGTGGGGGTAAATTGGTCAAAACACTAACTTTTTTACCTACAACTTCCTCTGGGCTATAACTTTCTGCAATCCCAGAGACTATCGTTCTTTGCTCATGACCCAAGTCCACCTTTAAGACCAATAATTTTTTGGTTTTGGCCATTTTTTCTGCCTCAAGAATGGTTCCCGTTTTGAGATCCAATTGCGTAAATTCTTCGAAAGTAATCATCTTTTTAGGGGCCTCCTCCATTTCATTGTTTTCGTTTTCATGGGATCGATTGTTTTTCAGTTTTTCCAATTGTTTTTCAATGGCCTCCTCCTCAATTTTTTCAAATAGTAGTTGGGCTTTGTTGAGTGTGTGACCTGCAACTAAAAGTTCTCCAATACACACATCTTCCCAAGTGGCGTTGAGTTGGAGCATGTCTTTCATTTTTTGAGTGGTGAAAGGAAGCAATGGTTCACTGAGAACCGTTAATCCAGCAGCAATTTGCAATGCAGTAAAAATAATGGCTTCCACTCTTTTGGGATCTGTTTTGATCAATTTCCAAGGTTCCTGATCGGCCAAATATTTATTACCCAATCGGGCGAGATTCATCACTTCCTGGCTGTAGGATCTAAAACGATAATGCTCAATTTCCTCCTCCATTAGGGTGGGAAATGCGCGAAGACGATCCAATACCTCTCTATCCGCATCATTCAATGCACTGGCCTGAGGAACAATACCTTCATAATACTTTTGAGTGAGGACCATCACCCGATTGATAAAATTACCAAATATGGCGACCAACTCACTATTGTTTCGAGTTTGGAACTCCTTCCATGTAAAGTCGTTGTCTTTCGTTTCGGGAGCATTGGCTGTTAGCGCATACCGTAATACATCTTGTTTTTCTGGAAAATCTTCCAAATATTCATGTAACCATACCGCCCAATTTTTGGAGGTCGAAATTTTATTGCCCTCTAAGTTGAGGAATTCATTGGCAGGAACATTTTCAGGGAGGATATATTCTCCTGTATTTTTGAGGATGATGGGAAAAATAATACAGTGAAAAACGATATTGTCTTTTCCAATAAAATGTACCAATTGAGTATCCTCAGATTTCCAATAGGGTTCCCAGTCGATGTTTTTCTTTTGAGCCCATTCCTTGGTAGAAGAAATATAGCCAATGGGGGCATCGAACCAAACATATAGGACTTTTCCTTTGCCTCCTTCAACGGGAACGGGAATACCCCAGTCTAAATCTCTGGTCACAGCACGCGCCTGCAATCCATTGTCTATCCATGATTTAACTTGCCCATATACATTGGGTTTCCAGTCTTTTTTGTGCCCTTCCAATATCCATTCTTTGATGAAATTTTCATGTTGATCCAGCGGCAAAAACCAATGTTTGGTTTTTTTATATTCAGGAACACTGCCAGAAAGGGTGGATTTGGGTTGTATCAATTCGGTAGCACTGAGAGAGCTTCCACAAGATTCACATTGATCACCGTATGCTTCAGTGTACTGACATACTGGGCAGGTTCCCGTTACAAATCGATCGGCCAAAAATGCTTGTGCCTCGGGATCGAATAACTGCTCAGTTTCTTTTACCAAAAACTGTCCTTGAGCATCTAGTTGCTTAAAAATTTCACTAGCTGTCTGGTGGTGAACTTCCCTAGAGGTTCTGGAGTAATTGTCAAAGGAAATACCAAAAGTTTCAAAAGCATTGCGAATGATTTGATCATAATAATCAATGATCTGTTGGGGCGTTTTACCCTTTTTTTTGGCTTTGATGGCAATGGCCACTCCATGTTCGTCACTGCCACAAATAAAGGCAACATCCTTTTTTTGAAGTCGCAAATAGCGGGCATAAATGTCTGCAGGGACATAAACTCCAGCCAGGTGACCTATGTGGATCGGACCGTTGGTATAGGGTAGGGCAGCAGTAATGGTATATCTTTTTGGCTGCGTGGACATGCTCATTTTTTGGCAAAAATAAGGATTTTATTGCCCAGCTTTGAATTTAATTTTAACTTAAACCAAAGCTCCGATCCCCATGACCCAAGCCCATGATCTTGGAAAAAAGGCAGAAGCACTGGCTGCTGGCTATCTTCAAAAATCGGGTTATGCCCTTCTGGCAAGGAACTACCGTTATCTTAAATCTGAGGTAGATCTTATTACTTATGTTTTTAAGGGGGATGATTGGGAGCAAGATCACATCGAAGATGCCTTTTATCCTTTTGGTTAAAAATGTTTTAAAACCAACAATATGTTTAATATTATTAAGTTTGTAAAGAAATAAAACATAAAAATTTGAAAACGATCGCTTCTCAAGTTTCGGAATACGTCAAGTCTAAACCTTATTTGTCCACTGCTCTCTCGCAAGGGATTATCAATTTAACCTCCTTGGCACGACAGATTCAGCCTGATATCGAAAAGGCATTGCGTAAGCCTGCTAGAAGCGGTGCCATAGTGATGGCATTGAAACGTATTTCTGACAATGAAGAATTCCTTTCAACACACAAGATTGTGAGCGTATTGAGAAATTTAGGGGACATCACTGTTCGTTCCTCATTGAACGACTATTGTTTTAAACTTTCGGAAACCCTGTTGTTATCGCAGGCACAATTTCTTACGGCCATTAAAGACAAAAAAGATGTTTTCTATACTTCCTCTCGAGGAGTAGGGGAATCTAATATAGTGGTGAGCAATAACCTTGCTTCGTTGATCGAAGAGGTTTTCCAAAATGAAATTTGTATTGATAAGATTGACAACCTTTCGGCCATAACGGTAAAACTCCCCATAGATAATGTTAAAATTCCAGGGATTTATTATTTTATTTTTCAACGTTTATCGTGGGAAGGAGTAAATATCAACGAGGTCATCTCCACTTCCAATGAGTTTACCATACTGATGGACGAGGATTCCGTCAACGTTGCTTTTGAGGTGATCAAAAACCTAAAACTTCTCTAACTCTCTACCAAGCTGTTGAGTCGTTCTATGAGTTTTTCAACACTGTGTATTTGATCCAAAACCAAAAGTAAGCGCAATCCATTTCGGGTTTGTTTTTCTTTTATGCTGAATTGTTCAGGTTTTTTTTGAACCGAAAGGAGTATTTGATTAAAAACAGGATTTTGATAAAAATCACTTTGCTGGTCGGCCAAAAAGTAACCCACACATTTTTTATTTTTAATAATGAGTCTTTCAAGTCCCATTTTTGAAGCCAGCCATTTGAGGCGAAGTGTGCTCAAAAGCTCCCTCCCTTGAGGGGGGATTTTCCCAAACCGATCTTCCATATTTTTTTTGAATACCAACAAAGCTTCCTCATCCTCTATGGCACTTAGTTCATTGTAAAGCACCAATCTTTCATTGACTACATTTATGTATTCATCTGGAAATAAAATTTCAAAATCCGTATCGATTTGTACCTCTTTGACATACTTTTTTTTCAGGGGTTTTTCTTGATCTTCAAATAGGGTTTTGAATTCGTTTTCCTTCAATTCTTCAATGGCTTCCTCCAATATTTTCTGATAGGTTTCAAACCCAATTTCATTGATAAAGCCACTTTGTTCTCCTCCCAAAAGATCGCCAGCTCCTCTGATTTCCAAATCTTTCATAGCAATTTGTATTCCAGCTCCCAACTCAGAGAATTGCGAAATTGCATTGATTCTTTTTTGGGCATCGGAGGCCATGGCATTTAGGGGTGGGGTAATCAAATAGCAAAATGCCTTTTTGTTACTTCGGCCTACTCGCCCTCTCATTTGGTGCAAATCACTCAATCCAAAACTTTGGGCATTATTAATGAATATGGTATTGGCATTGGGTACATCCAATCCGTTTTCGATAATGGTCGTGGCGATCAAAATATCGGATTGTCCCTCCATAAAACCCAGTAAGGTTTTTTCCAATCGGTTACCTTCCATCTGTCCGTGTCCTATGGCGATACGTGCATCAGGAATCAAGCGTTGGATCATTCCCGCCACTTCTTGAATGTTCTCCACCCTATTGTGGATAAAGAATATTTGCCCACCTCTTTGCAGTTCGTAGCGAATGGCATCTCGGACAAGGGATTCGCTATAGCGCACCACTTCACTTTCAATGGGATAGCGATTGGGAGGCGCGGTGGCAATGACCGATAGGTCTCGGGCGGCCATAAGACTGAATTGTAATGTCCTAGGAATGGGAGTGGCGGTTAGAGTCAAGACATCTACATTGGTTTTGAGATCTCTCAATTTTTCCTTGACCGATACCCCAAATTTTTGTTCTTCGTCTACGATCAACAAGCCCAAATCTTTAAATTTTACTGTTTTGTTAACCAATTGGTGGGTGCCGATTAGTATGTCAATTTTTCCTTCTTGTAATTCCTGTAAGATCCTTTTTCGTTCTTTAGTGGAGCGAAATCGGTTGAGATAGTCCACGCGAACGGGTAGGTCTTTGAGCCTTTTGGAAAAAGTTTTGTTATGTTGAAAAGCGAGTATGGTGGTAGGAACCAAAACGGCCACTTGCTTGCTGTCATCCACCGCTTTGAAGGCGGCGCGAATGGCGACCTCTGTTTTTCCAAAACCTACATCACCGCAGACGAGTCGGTCCATAGGGCGGTTGTTTTCCATATCGGCTTTTACAGCAGCTGTAGCCTTAATTTGGTCTGGTGTATCCTCATACATAAAAGAGGCTTCTAGCTCCATTTGTAAGTAGCTGTCGGGGGGAAAGGCGTGTCCTATTTTCTCCCTTCTTTTGGCGTATAGTTTAATTAGGTCAAAAGCAATGGCTTTGACACGGGTTTTGGTTTTTTGTTTAAGAGCCTTCCAAGCTTTTGACCCCAGTTTATTCAGTTTGGGAACGTGACCGTCTTTACCATTGAACTTGGTAATTTTATGTAAAGAGTGAATGCTTAAATAGAGGATGTCTCCCTCTCCATAACTCAATTTGATGGCTTCTTGTTGCACGCCGTCTACATCAATTTTTTGGAGCCCTCCAAACTTTCCAATTCCGTGATCTATGTGGGTAACAAAATCCCCAATTTTTAGGTGGGTTAGTTCTTTTAGGGTGAGGGTCTCCTTTTTCGCGGCTGCCGATCTCAGCTTGTATTTGTGGTAACGTTCAAAAATTTGATGATCGGTAAAACAGGCCACTTTTGCCTCGATGTCCTCAAAACCTTCGAAGAGAGGACATACTTGGGTTTTGTAATGGACTGTTGTTTCCATTTCTTCCAGAATTTCATTGAACCGTTTGCGTTGGGCTTCGCTTGAACAAAAAATATGATTTTCAAAACCAGAGGTGTGGTTGTCGTTCAGAATTTGAACCAGTCTCTCGAATTGTTTGTTGATCGAAGGCTGAGGACTCTGTTTGACACTAATGCGTTGTTTCGCTTTGAGCTGGTCAGAATGATTCACCAACACAGTACTCTTAGTAGCCAAGCGTTCAAGTAGTTCTTGTGGACTTAAAAATAAAACTTTGGGGGGATATTGTACAGTGGTTTCTATGGTTTCAAATTGCTTGGTGGCTTTGATTTCTAATTTTTCAATCCGATCCAAGCAGAGGTCAAGTTGGTTAAAGACCACTGAACTTTGCAGGGGTAAGGAGTCGATCAAAGATTTTCGCTTTTCGGTAAAAGAGACCTTTGAGGTATTGGGCAATAAGTCAATCGTTTCTAGGGGACTTATAGAGAGTTGGGTGTTGACGTCAAAACTTCTGAGGCTGTCTATTTCATCATCAAAGAACTCGATCCGATAAGGATGCTGGTGGGCAAAAGAAAAAACGTCGATGATCCCGCCTCTAACGGAAAACTCCCCTGGTTGTGTGACAAAATTGACACGTTCAAAACCATATTCAAAAAGGGTTTCGTTCACAAAGTCCAAACCAACGACTTCCCCTTTTTTTACGGTCAATGTTTTTCGCTTGAGGGTGTGTTGAGAAATGACCTTTTCAAAAAGGGCTTGGGGGTAAGTAACAATGATTTTTTTCTTTTTGGAATGACTCAGTTTTTTGAGTACTTCCGACCGCATCAATACATTAGCATTATCAGTAGCCTCTGGATTATAGGCCTCGCGATAACTGGCAGGAAAATATAGCACTTCCTTGTTGGAGAGCAGTTGCTCTAGGTCGTTGAGGTGATAGGCTGCCTGTTCGGCATTGTCTAAAACCATCAGAAAAGTACGGTCTAAATTTTTAAAAGCTGTGACCAGTTTGAAGTTTAAACCAGAACCCACTACCCCTTTGATTTGGCAACAGCTGTCCTGCAAAAGTGCTGTTTCAAAAGCCTTTGGCTGGGGGTTTGGGAAATTTTATCAAACAGCTGTTCGATAACTTTTATTTTTTGGCAAATATAGTTTTCCATTCCCATTCTACAGTAAATAAAGGATAAGATTTCTTTTCTCTTTTGGTTGATAACTCCTGATAATTCAATCTCGGTCTAAGGGGACAATGCAGTATTTTAGTATTTCTAACTGCTTACGAATGTTTTTGATTTTCGATACCGAAACTACGGGTTTACCCCGAAACTGGAATGCTCCCCTGACGGATTCGGACAACTGGCCACGTTGTATCCAGATTGCTTGGCAATTGCATGACCAAGACGGGAAATGTGTTTCGCATGAAGATTATTTGGTACTTCCCGGCGGGTACACCATTCCCTATGATGCCGAAAAAATTCACGGTATTTCGACTGCCTTGGCCGAAAAAGAGGGAATTTCCTTGGTCGATGTGTTGGAGAAATTTAAGATAGCACTTGATCAATGTGAATTTGTCGCAGGTCACAATGTAAAGTTTGATCTCAACATAATGGGGGCAGAGTTCCTCCGCTTGAACGATCAGAATCCTCTGGAAAACTTCCCCATTATTGATACTTGTACGGAGGAAATCGCTACACTCTGTCAGTTACCAGGAGGACGAGGAGGGAAGTTTAAGTTACCAACACTAAGTGAACTGCACGCTCATCTTTTCGATATTAATTTTGAAGAGGCGCACAATGCCACAGCTGACGTTGAGGCCACCACTCGTTGCTTTTTTGAGCTTTTTAGATTGGGGAGAATCCAACCCCAAGCCCTCAAAAACAGAGGGGAAGTTTTACAACGCCTCAAATCCGTTTTAGAGGCCCCAGTTATAGGCATAGGATTAAAACACGAAAATCTAAAAGCGGCCTCCGCCCGATTGGTCGAGTTGGCCATTACAGAGGAGGAACCTATAAAAACGTTGAGTATTGCCGAAGAGGAGGTCTTGCAAAAAGCTCCTTATGTGCACTTGCACACCCATTCCCAATACTCCGTTTTGCAGTCCACTTCCAGAATTAACGATTTGGTAAAAACAGCAGCAGCCGATGCTATGCCTGCGGTGGCTTTGACCGATCATGCCAATTTGATGGGGGCATTCCATTTCATTAAAGCCATTAAAAACCACAATGCAGGTTTAGAAGAGGGGCAAGCCCCCCTTAAACCCATTCTTGGATGCGAGTTTTTTGTGTGTGAAGATCATCAAGACCGATCTCGAAGGGACAATGGTTATCAAATTGTTTTCTTGGCCAAGAACAAAAAAGGTTACGACAATCTTTCCAAGATGAGTTCTATTGCTTACACGGAAGGCTTTTATTATGTTCCCAGAATTGATAAAAAAATCGTTGAAACTTATAAGTCCGATTTGATTGTTTTGACCGGTAATATGTATGGAGAAGTACCATCCAAAATACTCAATGTAGGAGATCATCAGGCCGAGGAAGCACTACAATGGTGGCACGAGCAATTTGGAAAAGACCTTTATATTGAATTGATGCGTCACCAGCAGGAAGATGAAAAAAGAGCCAATCAAGTTTTGCTTCAATGGGCCAAAAAATATGAAATAGGACTTTTGGCGACTAATAATACTTATTATACAACCAAGGCCGAAGCCAATGCCCACGACATTTTACTTTGTGTAAAAGAGGGCGAAAAACAGGCTACGCCCATAGGAAGAGGTAGGGGGTTCCGTTATGGTTTTCCAAATCAGGAATATTATTTTAAATCTCAGGCAGAGATGAAAGTGCTTTTTGCCGATTTACCCGAGGCCATCGTCAACATAGCCGAAGTAGTTGAGAAAGTAGAGGTCTTTGACTTGGCGCGAGAAGTCTTACTCCCCCAGTTCGATATTCCCGATGATTTTGCTTCGACTAGTTCAGAGGATTCAAAAATTAGAGAAAATGAGTACCTCCGTCATCTGACTTTGGAGGGAGCCAAAAGGCGCTATGATTCGATCAGTGATGAAATTCAAGAACGCTTGGATTTTGAGCTGGAGGTCATTGCCAATACGGGCTATCCTGGTTATTTCTTAATTGTACAAGATTTGATAGCATCAGCCAGAAAAATGGATGTTTCTGTTGGTCCAGGAAGGGGTTCGGCCGCTGGATCGGTGGTAGCCTATTGCCTGGGAATTACCAATTTAGACCCCATCAAATACGATTTACTTTTTGAGCGTTTTCTCAATCCCGACAGGGTCAGCATGCCTGATATTGATATAGACTTTGATGATGAAGGCCGAGGCAAAGTTATGGACTATGTTATTGAAAAATATGGTGCCAATCAGGTTGCCCAGATCATCACTTATGGCACCATGGCGGCCAAGTCTTCCATTCGAGATACAGCAAGGGTATTGGATCTTTCTTTGGGAGATGCCGACCGGATAGCCAAGTTGGTTCCCAATATTAAACTGGCCAAAATCTTTTCTCTAGAAGACAAAGAGCTGAAGGAAAAGTTGAGATCGGACGAGTTTACTCAAGTAAAGGAGTTACAGGAAATTTTTGAGGGAGATGACTTGGCTGGACAGACCTTACAACAGGCCAAGGTATTGGAAGGATCATTGAGAAATACAGGTACACATGCTTGTGGGGTGATTATTACTCCCGACGATATTACCAAATTTGTACCCATTGCTACGGCTAAGGATTCTGACTTGTTTGTGACCCAGTTTGACAATGCTGTTGTGGAAGAAGCTGGACTGCTAAAGATGGATTTTTTGGGATTGAAGACCTTAACCTTGATTAAAGATACGGTCAAATTGGTTAAATACCGCCACGGTGTTGATCTGGTTCCAGACCAATTTCCGCTTGACGATATACAAACTTATGAATTATTCCAAAGAGGCGATACCGTTGGAATTTTTCAATATGAATCCTTGGGAATGCAAAAGTATCTCAAAGATTTAAAACCGAATGTTTTTGCCGATTTAATTGCGATGAATGCCTTGTACCGACCGGGTCCTTTAGAATACATTCCCAGTTTTGTAGCCCGAAAACAAGGGCAAGAAGAGATTACCTATGATTTGCCAGTGATGGAGGAATTCCTCCAAGAGACTTATGGAATCACGGTCTATCAAGAGCAGGTGATGTTATTATCTCAAAAATTGGCAGGCTTTTCCAAGGGGGAAGCGGATTTGCTGCGAAAAGCAATGGGAAAGAAAATTTTTGCATTACTGGAAAAACTCAAGCCCAAGTTCATCGAAGGGGGAGAGGCCAACAATCATCCCAAAGCGGTCTTGAATAAAATATGGAAGGACTGGGAGGCTTTTGCATCCTATGCTTTTAACAAGTCACACTCCACTTGTTACGCTTGGATTGGTTATCAAACGGCCTATCTAAAAGCTCATTATCCAGCAGAATACATGGCTGCAGTTCTCTCCAATAACATGAACGACATCAAACAGGTGACTTTCTTTATGGAAGAATGCAGGAGAATGGGAGTCAAAGTTTTGGGACCCGATGTCAATGAATCTTTTTACAAGTTTACGGTAAATGAAGAGAATTCGATTCGCTTTGGTATGGGAGCGATCAAGGGCGTGGGAAAGGGAGCTGTTGAAACCATCATCGAGCATAGAAAAGAGGCGCGTTATGAAAGTATTTTTGATTTGGTTAAAAAAATAGATTTAAGGGCAGCCAACAAAAAAGCAATGGAAAATCTAGCATTGGCAGGAGGCTTCGATTCATTTGAAGGCGTTCACAGGGCACAGTATTTTAATCCAGATGGTGATGGGGTTGTTTTTTTAGAGAAGGTGATTCGATTTGGTTCCAAATACCAAGAAAGTCAAAACTCTTCACAAACCAGCCTTTTTGGTGAAAATACCGATCAAGTTTATCAAGAATTGGTCATCCCCCCTGCTCCTGTGTGGGACAATTTGGGAAAACTCAAGAAAGAAAGAGAGGTAGTAGGGATTTATATTTCGGGTCATCCTCTAGATGATTTTAAAAAAGAAATGGAATGGTTTACCAATGCCCAACTGAATGTGCTAAAAGACATGAGACCCTTGGTCAATAAAAACCTAACGTTGGCTGGAATTATCAATGATATTCAGCATTTAGAATCCAGAAACGGTAAAGGTTGGGCGAGGTTTACCCTAGAAGATTTTTCAGATCAATTTGAGTTTAGAATTTTTGGAGAAGAGTACCTTAAGTTCAAACACTTTATTAGCGTGAATCAATTTATCCGTTTGAAAATTAACATAAAAGAAGGGTGGAGAAATCAAGAAACAGGACGTTTGAGCGATCCGCGAATCAACTTTATTCATTTTGAAATGCTACATGATGTCCTTAATAAAAATTCAAAAAAATTGACATTACAGTTGGACATTAGGCAATTGGAATCAGATAGTATTCAAAAACTAAAGAAGGAGCTCAAAGGGTTTAAGGGCGATAAACCCTTGTTTTTTGATGTGATTGACCCCCAAAAACCAATCAAACTGACCTTGGCAAGTCATAAACAAAAAGTAGCTATTTCCCAAGATTTGTTATCCCATCTGGATCAAAATCAATGGCATTATAAATTGAACTGATTCCAAATAGGATTATGCAATGTTTGAATAAGTAAATTTGATCTGCATGTAGAAGCATAACTTTTTTAAATTGATTAATTTTAAAATCTAAAAATTAGAATATGTCACTAGAAATTACCGACGCAAACTTTGAAGAATTGGTGTTAAAATCAGACAAGCCTGTCATTGTAGACTTTTGGGCCGCATGGTGTGGGCCCTGTCGAATGGTAGGACCGATCATTGATGAAATCAGCCAAGACTATGAGGGTAAGGCCGTAGTAGGAAAATTGGATGTTGATCTTCATCAAGAGTATGCTGCCAAATACGGAGTTAGAAATATCCCTACCGTTTTACTTTTTGATAAGGGAGAATTGGTAGGTAGACAAGTGGGTGTGGCTCCCAAAAAAGCTTATGCAGACGCGCTTGATGGCGTACTGTAGAGAATTCCCACTTTCTTTTTCAGTGATTAGTTTGGCAAAATCAAAATGCAATGTATATTTGCATCCGCTAATACCAAGGTCTGGTAGTTCAGTTGGTTAGAATACATGCCTGTCACGCATGGGGTCGCGGGTTCGAGTCCCGTCCAGACCGCTAATAAAAACCGTAATAATTTTTAAATGAGGTTATTGCGGTTTTTTTTATTTCCTATTTGGCAACATAATGGCAACAAATCCATTTTTTTTTAAACCTAAAAACTTTCCTACTTATCTGATTACCTGACGGTGGGGTGGGTTTTGTAGAATGGTCCTTATATATTGATTCAAGCGTCTTAGTTAAAGATAATCCAGAAAACACATTATTAGTCGAACCACATCGTCATTTTTGGATGACAGAGGATAGGTATGAACCTTACCTAGATGAATAATAAACGTCCAGAATACGAAAAATGAATCAAAAGAATGAAATAAGGAGTTTTTATTTCATCCTCTTACATTAATAAAGAACATTTTAAGTAAGTGTTTTTCCAATAAAATTTAAGCAAAACCTTTACCAAATCTTCCTCTCTACGACAATCAATATTCATGATAAAATTTAGGGGTGGCCTCATCCAATAGGGGCATCAAGGATTTTATCAATTCTTTATTATATTCAGCAATGTTATGATTTTCTTCTGGATCAGTCTTATGGTCATAAAGTTCCAGTCTTGGTTTTTCTTTCCTATAAAATTTGGTCAAACGGTAGCGATCGTTTCTTAGACTTATTCCATTTTTGAAATAACTATAAGCGACCCGTTCATTTTTTGGAGGTTTAAATTTCATGAGCCCCAATAGGCTTTTACCATCCAAATCATAGGGAGATCTTATACCGCAATATTCTAATAGAGTGGGGTAAAGGTCAACACTTTCAACGACCGTATCGATCTTTTTTTGAGTAGGGGTATTATCTGGTAGCTTAATAATCAATGTACTTTTTAATGATCTTTCAAACAGGGAGTGTTTACCCCATTTGAGGTGATTTCCCAAATGCCAACCGTGATCCCCCCACAAAACAATAATGGTGTTTCGATCCATTTCCAATGATTTTAGCCCCTGAATAAGTTTACCGATCAGATTATCCACATAACTTATGGAGGCATAGTAGCCATGAATCAATTTTCGGGCGTACCCGTCTGAAATTGGATGGTCAAGATTGGGCTTTTCATCAGATAATTGATAGTTATAAAACTCTCCCATTCTTCCAATACTAGCAGGATTTATCCCTTCTGGTATAAACGGATCTGGAGCAATGGGTATTTTGGATCGCTCATAAAGATCCCAATATTTTTTTGGGGCATTGAAAGGCAAATGAGGTTTGAAAAACCCCACTCCCATGAAGAAAGGCTTTTGTTGGTCTTTCATTTTTTTTAATTCCTCCAAAGCACTCTTTAAAATCAATCCATCGGGATAGCCTTCATCAGATACTTCTCCCATTTCATAGGGTTTAACTTGATTATTCAGACTCTGACGATTTTCACCATTGGCATAAGCAAAAAAGGCGTTCCAACCTGTTTTCCATTTCCCGGGATTGAAAACAAAACGATCCCAACTGTGGGGCATTTCTTTGACCTCAGAAGGCTGCTCTTTGTAGCCATAAACCCGTCCATCTACGGAGTGACTTAACTTCCCTATTCCAACGGTTGTATATCCATTCCTTTTGAAATGGTGGACGAAGGATTCTGGTTGCTCTTTCTCACTTTGATTAGCAGTTTCCTTGTAAAAAACATTATTTCCAATATGGACTCTTTTTCGAGGGCGCATTCCTATCATCATACTGTAGCGAGAAGCCCCACAGGTGGGAACTTGAACATAATGTTTTGTAAAAAGGCTACCCGCATTGGCCAACTGATCTATGTTTGGAGTTTTTATGATCGGATTTCCATAAACACCCAATTCTGGCCTCAGATCGTCCACTGCTATAAAAAGAATATTGTGTTGAGGATCAGGAACGCTTTGTTTTCCTGACTCACACCCCCACAACAAAAAGGTCATAAGGAAGCAAGATCGAATTATAATTCTCTTACTCATTTTTAGTTTGTTCTTCAAAATATTTTTTAATTCAATTAAGTGAGATTTTGCAATTCCCTTTCAAATTTTTTCATCACATAAAGATGTAATT
>Ga0066605_10001462_pt1 | contig 15596 bp, 10 predicted proteins | sample SaaInlLV_DNA_10m_FD_60385 | JGI IMG/M metagenome (GOLD analysis project Ga0066605, IMG submission 60385) | Marine microbial communities from expanding oxygen minimum zones in the Saanich Inlet - SI075_LV_DNA_10m | ecosystem: Environmental > Aquatic > Marine > Unclassified | place: British... | reverse complement strand
CAAGAATAGACAACCACTAACATTAAATGATTTTGATAAGGCAATTAACAAATCATTAATATTTTGTTCTCCAGTTGATGAGTAATTAAATCCGATAATTAAAAACAATATAAGCGTAATGATAAATGATGGGATTGTTGTGTACATCATATATCTAATATGGGTGAACAAATCAGTACCTGCCATAGCTGGTGCAAGATTTGTAGTGTCTGATAAAGGAGACATTTTGTCGCCAAAATAGGCTCCTGATATAATTGCTCCTCCAATAAGCCCTGTTGGAATTCCTAAAGCCTCTCCTATTCCAACTAATGCAATACCAATAGTTGCAATTGTACTCCATGAACTTCCTGTTGCTAAGGATACAATAGCTGTAATTATTGCAGTTGCAAAAAGAAAAATTTCTGGACTCAGTATTTGAAGTCCATAGTATATCATAGCAGGTACAATCCCGCTTAATAGCCAAGTTCCTGATAGTGCTCCAATTAATAACAGGATTATAATAGCTGGTGTTGTACTGCTTATACTATTGCTTATTCCGTTTAGTATGGTTTTCCAATTGGATCCAAATTTAACACCAACTATTGCTGTTATTGCTGCTGCAAATAATAATGCTAGTTGGTTAGCTCCACCTAATGAATTATCTCCATATAAAAACACATTATACGCTAGTAAGATAACTAAAATAAGTATTGGGAGTAAAGCAAAAAAGTAAGGTGTTTTTTTATCAGTCATCTGAATTAGTAATAATTTAAGATGGTAAAGATAAAAAAGTATTTCTTAGAGGACACCTACTTTCTTCATGCACTCAACCATTGTGTTGTAAGTTCTTTCAATGTCATTATCTAATCCAATTGAAATACGAACTAATCCATCAGAAAGTCCCATAGTTTCCCTTTCTTCTTCAGGTATTTCTGATGAAGTAGACAAACCAGGTGCTGAGAATAATGTTTTATAGAATCCTAAACTTACAGCTAAATAACCAAGGTTGTTATTCTGCATTTCTTCCATTAAAGCATTTGCTTTTTCCTTAGTTTTTGTGTCAATTACAAACATTCCTCCAAATCCAAATCCCTCATTCATGCTGTTTTTCATCATCTCGTGTTGAGGATGATTTTCAAGCCCTGGATAAATAACTCTTAAGTTATCTGCTTGGAATTTTTCAGATAGGTATTGAGCATTCTCAGAATGTTTTTTCATTCTTAAGTGTAGCGTACGAATATTCTTAAGAATACTTGCAGCTCTCACTGCATCCATAGTAGGGCCAAGTAGCATAGCACTTCCTGAATTTACATCAATCATACTTGCAATAAACTCTTCATCAGAACAAACTACACCACCAACAGTGTCAGAAGTACCATTAATAAATTTAGTTAATGAATGAATTACAACATCAGCCCCCATTTTGGAAGGGGAGAAAATCATAGGTGTAAAAGTATTATCAACAACAAATTTAATTCCATGCTTTTTAGCTACTTCAGCAATCGCATTAATGTCTGAAACTTCCAATAAAGGATTACTCATAGTTTCACAGTAAATTACTTTTGTTTTATCAGTAATTGCTGATTCTATTTCTTCAAGTTTAGTAGTGTTTACAAAAGTTGTTTTGATGTTAAACTTTGGTAAATAGTTTTTCATAAAAGCATAAGTACCACCATAAATTGTACGGCTACTTATGATTTCATCTCCAGTGCTACATAATTGTAAAAGGGTAGTAGTAATTGCTCCCATTCCTGATGCTGAAAGGATAGCACCTTTCGTATATTCCATACTTGCAATAGCCTGTCCTAAGTAGGATGTTGATGGATTTGTATGACGGGAGTAAAGGTAACATCCCTCTTGTGTTCCTTCAAAAACATCTCCCATAGTTTTCCCTGCTAAATAGGTAAAGGTTGATGAATCGGCAATGGATGGGTTTACTCCTCCAAATTCTCCAAAAAATTGTAAATCTTGTATTTTATTTGCTGGCCTCCCTTTCTTATTACTCATGCTTTTAAATTTTTTGCAAAACTGCTAAAAATAAAAGGATTATAGTAAGAAAAAGCCCAATAAAATTGGGCTTTAAAAAACTCTAGTTTTAATAAGAGTTATTCTTGTTCATTTTCATAATAACCATAACCTGAAGTTCCATACCCATACCCATATCCATATCCATATCCTGATGCAGAATGTTTAAAGTCATTAATAATAATGTGTACATTTTTAACTTGTTCTTGGTTGTATAGGTTGTTAACAACACTTAAAGCCTTGGTTTTAGAGTAATTGTGACGAACAACATATAAATTTACATCAGCATGTTGCATGAGTATTACTCCATCTGTTACTAAACCAATTGGAGGAGTATCAATAATTACATAATCATATACTTTGTTTAGGTCTTTTATAAGGTTTTTCATTTTAGGGCTATCTAATAATTCAGCTGGGTTAGGGGGTGTTGGTCCTGAACTGATTACGTGTAAACTTTCAATTTCAGTTTTCTCAATTATCTCCTCTAAATTTGATTTACTAATCAGGTAATTGCTAAGTCCTTTAGTTGCATCTAATTTAAAATCTTCATGTAATTTAGGTTTTCTTAAATCCCCACCAATCAAAATTGTTTTATGTCCTGAAAGTGCGAAAATTGCAGCCAAATTCATGGTAGTAAATGTTTTCCCTTCACCACCAACTGATGAAGTCACTGTTATAACTTTCTTTTCCTTATTAGCTGCTAAATATTGGATATTTGTTCTTAATGAACGGAAAGACTCTGAGATAATTGATTTTGAGGAATTTGGTACAACTAAGCTTAATGCATTGTCACTATGTCCAATTAGTCCTAATATAGGTATGTTAGTAGAATTTATTAAATCTGTTTTACTTTTTATCGTATCGCTAAAGAAATCCCTTAAAGATATAAAAGTAATTGGTAAAACTAAACCAAACAAAAGCGCAATGAAGTAAGACAAATTTTTTCTAGGTGTGATAGGAATGTCACTATCTAGTCTTGCTAGGTCAATTACTTTGTGGTCTGATTCTGTTCCTGCTTTGGCTAGTGATGCTTCATATCGTTTTTGTTGTAAATAGATAGCAGTTTGCTCATTGTATTCATGCTTTCTTTTTAGGATAAGGTAATTTTTTTCTACTTCAGGTAGCTTATTGATACTTGTGTTAAATGTATTAATTCTTCTTTCCAAATCCTGTTCGTAAATTGAAGCTGAGGCAATCAAATTTCTTACATTTTCAATTATTGTTTCTTTTGTATGATTTATTTGAGATAATATAGCTAAATAAGTAGGATTCTTTTCTGTAGTTGTTAATTGTAATTCACCTTTTTTAGCGTATAACTGTAAGAGTTGATTGATTAAACTATTTAGCTCAGGGTTACTTATTCCCATTGAGGTTGGAGATACAATGCTATTTGCATTTTTATCATTTTTAAGATAGGATAACAAAGATTTATAATACTTAATATTTACTGATTGTTCTGATAAAGTATTGTCTAACTTCTGTTTTTGAAAATAGGTTCCATAATCTTTATCTACAATAGCAAGATTAGGATTTTCTAATCTAAAGTCTTCAAGTTTATCTTCTATATAGATTAATGAATCCTGTATAATTTCTAGTTGTATATCAATAAAGTTAATGGTATTTATTGCCATTAAGTTTTTTTCATCTAAACCACTTCTTATATATATGTTTGTAAGTTTATCAAGGATTGCAATGTTCTTTCTAGGAGCTCTTCCTCTTATATTTAACTTTAAGATTGAAGTTTCTTTATTGATAGGGTTAATGCTAATATCATCAATTAAACTATTTGCAAGTTTGTCAGTTTGATTAAATTTAAAAGAAAAATCTTTGTCATCTTCAAGTATGCTTTCAATATCAAAAATATTTTCTTTTGTGATAGAAAAAGAAAAGAATTCATTTTCTATTACAGATTTAAAAGAATAGATATTCTCAAGATCAATATTTGCAACTGTACTTTTATCTAATTTTCCAGTTGAAATATCGTAAGGGTATTCATCTGAAGTAGAAACTGAAAGTAGAAATTCATTTTCGTTAAGAATGTTAATTTGAAAATCTATTCCTGTTAATTGACTATGTGAAGAATCAATATTTACTTTAAAGGGAGATGTGTCAAACAACTCAATTGTTTTTAATAAACCATGTTGAAAATAGGATGTTCCTAACTCAAGTTCTTGAATAACTTTTTCAGTTATGGCGTAAGAATTCAGAATTACAATTTCATTTTTTAAATTCTTCTTTCCACTAAAAAGTTCAAGTCCTTCAAGTAAATTTTCAGCTCCTAGTTGTGTATTGTTGTCATCTCTAATTAAAAGAGTAGTAGAAACACTATATTCAGGAACTGTATATCGGTTGTTAATAAGGGCAATAAAGCCAAAAAATAATATAGAAATTACAAAATAATACCAATATTGGACATATTTTAAAATAAGAGCTTTTATATCAATTGTTTCTTCTTGATTTACTTGTTTTTCCTGCATACTTTTATTCTGATATTTTTAGATAAACATTAAACAGCACCGCAATAGTAGTTAATGTTGATAATAATACTTGTGATTGTGATTTTCTAAACCCTTTAAATTTTAAAGGCTGAATATAGATTAGATCATTATTTCTTAGGTAATAAAATTCAGAAGCTAAAACATTTGTGTCAGTTAGATTCAAATGATATACCTGTTTTTTGTTTTTATGCGAACGAATAATTTTTACTTTTGCTAGGTTTCCATAGTCAGTAATATCTCCTGCCATTGCAATGGCGTCATATATTGTTAAACCTTCTTTATAGACAGGGTAGTTGCCAGGCCCATTAATTTCTCCTAAGATAGTGAACTCAAAGTTTGCTAATTTTACAACTACAAAAGGGTTAATAAGATAATCTTCTGCTTTTTGTAAAATTGTTTCTTCAGCTTCTTCTAGGGTTTGGTTTAGCACAAAAATCTCTCCAACATTAGGAATATCAATCGTTCCTTCCTGGCTTATAGTAAAACCATTTAAATAAAGATTAGCAGCTGTTAAAGTTGGGCTTGCACTTTTAGTGTTATTTTCAATATTAAATAAATCATTGGATTCTTCATTCCTACTAATTACTTTTACCATTAATATATCTCCAATTTCTAAATGATGCTTTGGTGGTACTGGTGATACATCCCATTCACCAAGTTGGCTATCATTTAAATAAGTAATCTTACTCATAGGCGTACATCCTTGAATAATCATGAAAATTAAAAGTACTTTAAGAATTGAAAATAGTTTTGGCATTTTACTTGGTTTTGTCGCAAAGATAAGAAATTTACTTCCTAAACAAATGATTTTAGTTGTTCGTATAATTCTGATGTTGGTAGACCAACAACATTAGAATAAGAACCTTCAATATTTCCAATGCCAATTTTCCCTATCCAATCCTGAATTCCATAGGCTCCAGCTTTATCATAAGGGTTATGATTATTGATATAATGATTTATCTCTTTTTCTTCTAGTTTTCTAAATGTTACCATTGTTGTAGTTGAAAAAACAACATCTTTTTGTAGGGTTTTAATACAAACCCCCGTTATTACTTTATGTGTATTTTCAGAAAGTTTACTAAGTGTACTAAATGCCTCTGCTTTATCTTTTGGCTTGTTTAACAATTTGTTTTTAAAGGAAACTATGGTGTCGGCAGTGATTAACAAGTCAGTATCTAATAAATTTTCTGATAGAAATTCAGACTTTTGTTTGGCTAAAAACTCAGCTATTTCTTGTTCTTTTAATTTAAGTGGATAATCTTCTTCTTTATCGGTAGTTTGAATGTTAAATTCTAATCCTATGTCAGTTAATAGCTCTTTCCTTCTTGGAGATGCTGATCCTAATATTATATTGTATTTTTTTGATAAATTATTAAGCATTTAATTGAGGTGTAAATAAGTGAAAAGTGGAATGGATAGTATTCCTATTATCATAATAAATTTACAGAGCTGACTAATGAAATAAAAGTCATTTTTAATTCTTGAAGTGTAAACTTTAAATCCTAAAAATAGGAATAGGAATTGTAAAATAAAAGTGTAGAAAATAGCAGTTTTATTTACGCCCCAAATAGAAATTTCATATTCAAATTTACTACTAAAAACACTGTATTGAAAGTATTGAAAGTAGGCAATTCCTAAAAATGTAAGAGTTGTAAAGAACAGTGAAATCAATTTTGTTTTTTCAATTCCATAAGTAATCGCTAGTGTTTGTGCATTTATTTTCTTGTCGCCCTCTATATCTTCAATATCTTTTATTATTTCACGAATAAAAGTAGTAACAAAAGCAAATACAGTATAAAATAAAATTATTTTAAAAATCATCAATTCTCCATTGTTTTTGTTGATTCCGTTAGAAATCAAGTCGAATAAGGCAACATTAAAAATACTAAGTGCAGTTAGTAATGAAACTTGAAGGTTTCCCAGCAGAAAAGAACTTTTCATGCGTTTTGAATAGGTCCATAAGCTAAAAATACAATAGAAAAAGATTAAGCTGAATAGTGGTTTTTCTACTAGGTAAGCTATGTAGGATCCTAATCCTAGTCCAATTAAGTTGAAAAATATATACCAAGAAATTGCATTTCTAGAATTAATTGATTTTCCAATAATTCGTTTATTATCTTTATTAATTTCATCTGTTTTTACATCATAAATGTCATTGATGATATAGCCAGATGCAGTAATGAAAATTGTTGCTAAAACCAAAAGATAAAATTCCTTATTGGAAAGTACAAAATCATCTAAAAAAGGATTGATTAAACTGAATTTAATAAGCACTTGTGTAAGTGCAACAATTATTAAATTCTTTAAACGAATTAATTTTAAAAATGAAATAATTTTACTCATGTGTTTGTAAAATATTACTGCTGATTTTTTGATACAATTCTTTAATTTCTTTATTTTGAATTTGGTTAATATGTTCCTGAATTATACTTGTATCATTTCGTTTTGCAGGACCAGTTTGCACATCTTTAGGTTTATTTTTATCTAATTTGCTAATTGTCTGTTTTATCAAAGGAAGTAAAATTTCAAAATCAAGATTTTTTTCTGCTAATAAATCATCAGCAATACTAAACATCTGATTGCTGAAATTGCACGCAAAAACAGCTGCAATATGCAATAGTTTTCTTTGTTCAGAATTCATTGAAACTACATTGTTAGATAATGTTTTAGCAATTCCTATCAACTGTTTTTCAAATTTTTTTGAGTTTCCCTCTATGCAAAATGGAATTTCTGAAATATTTACATCTATTTCTTTGTTAAAGGTTTGAAGTGGATAAAATACACCGCAATCAGAAAAATTTCCATTAAAAACATCCATTCCAATACTTCCAGAAGTATGTACTATTGCTGAATCTTTTAGCTGTGATAAAACTTCTGAAATCGCATCATCTTTCACACTAACAATTATTAAATCGGCAGTTTTTAATTGTGTTAAATCATTTGTGAAATCAGTACTTAATTTTTCGGCTAGTTTTTTTGCATTTTCAACACTTCTGCTATACACTTGTAATACCTTATAATTCTCTTTTTGTAAGGAAATTCCTAAGTGTGTGGCGACATTGCCCGAACCTACAAAAATTATATTTTTCATTTAAAATAATTTAAACACAAACTTAATAATAATTCGTAATTTTGCCACATAAATTTCAGATATGATAAATAGGATAATAAAGTTTCTTTCTTCTATGCAATTAATGAGTATACTCATTTTGTTATTTGCTTTTTCAATTGGCTATGCTACATTTATTGAAAATGATTTTGGAAGAACTTCAGCAAAGGCATTAATTTATAACTCTTGGTGGTTCGAAATGATATTGGCTTTACTAACATATAATCTAGTAAATAATGTAATTAAGTATAAATTATTTCGCTTAGAAAAGATTGCTTCACTTACTTTTCACTTATCTTTTATTCTCATTTTAATAGGAGCAGGGATTACTCGTTACATTTCTTATGAAGGGATGATGCATATTCGAGAAGGGGAAAGTACTAATCAGTTTATTTCGGATGATACTTTTTTACAAATTCATATTAATGATAAAGTACATCAACTCAATCATACTGAGAAATTATTTTTATCAGGAATAACTAATAGTGATTTTTCTTTGAAATTGGATTTTAAGGATAATGATATTAAAGTTGAAGGTGTAGAATTTTTACCTAATGTTAAGGATTCTTTATTTACGAATGTTTCAGGAGGTACTACTATGTTACATATTGTTGTTCCTGGTGATAATGGTATGCAGTCAGAATACTTAAATGATAAGGAACAAAGAGTAATTAAAGGGGAGGTATTTACTTTTAATAATCCTTTGGAGGGAGCTATAAATCTAAGTTCTGATTCTGATTTGATTATATGTAATTCCCCTTATTCAGTTGAATCTATGAGTATGGATACGCGTGCTACTAATCAGTATAGCGAATTAACTGATTTTAATATGTATAGAAGAACATTGCATACTGCTAATGGATTAAATTTTGTGTTGAAAGAAGTGTTAAGAAATGCTAAGATGCTACCTGTTAGTACTTCTAATGTTATGAATGATGGTGCGGAGGATGCTTTAATCATAAAAGTGTTTACAAATGGGATGCATAAGCTAATTACACTTTATGGCGGAAAAGGATATCAAGGAGATGATGAAGTATTTGCAATGGATAATTTGAACTTTAAATTATCATATGGCTCAAAGTATTATACGGTTCCTTTTTATGTGAAATTGCTTGATTTTCAGTTGGATAGATATGCAGGGTCTATGAGTCCTTCATCCTATGCTGCAGAAATAAGTATTTTAGAAAATGACACTGAGACTGAACATAGAATTTTTATGAATAATGTATTGCAACATAGTGGATTTCGTTTATTTCAATCGTCTTATGATAAGGATGAAAAAGGAACGATACTGTCTGTAAATCATGATTGGTGGGGTACATACATAACTTATATAGGGTATGCATTAATGACTATAGGAATGTTACTTGTCTTTCTTACTAAAAAAACTCGATTCAATAGCTTAACCCAAAAATTAAAGAAACTAAAGAATACAGCTACTATACTTTTATTTCCAATGCTATTTTCAGTATCAATTCAAGCTAATGATATAATTGATGCAAATCATGCTGCACGATTTGAAAGTTTAGTTGTGCAAGATAATGGAGGGAGATTAAAACCAGCACACACTTTATGTTCTGAGTTTTTAAGAAAGATTTATGGTAAGGATAGGTTTAATGATTTGTCTGCAACACAAGTAATAGTTGGAATGATGAATAATCCTGTTGCTTGGAGTAAAGATAGTATTATAAAAGTATCTCATCCAAAAATTAGAACATTACTTGGTAATACTGATTTAAAATCAAAATATATTAGAACTTCATTTAATAGTTTTTTTGGAGAAAATGGACATTATCTTTTGGCAACTTTGGTTGAAGATGCGTATGCTAAATTACCCGCTAAACGATCAGAGTATGAGAAAGGTATAATTAAGGTTGATGAAAGAATAAATATTTGCTTTACAGTTTTTAGTGGTGGTATTTTTAGATTTTTTCCGCTAGAAAATGATTCTAATAATACTTGGCTTGCTTATACAGAGCATACTAAATTCTCTGAAAATGATTCTTTGTTTGTGGCTAATATTATGCCTATGTACTTTAGAGCAGTTACAAGTGCTTTGCAAGATGATAATTGGGCTACTGCTGATACAATAGTAGGCTATATTAGTAGATTCCAAAATAGGTATGGTGCTAATATTATGCCTTCTAAATCTAATATTAAAATGGAGATAAGCTATAATAAGCTAGGTATATTCTCTAATCTCTTTATGTTTTATTCTATAATAGGATTAATCTTACTTAGTTTATTAATTATCCAGTTGTTTAAAAATACAAAATTTATCCGTATCCTAATTACAACTTTTAAGTGGTTAATTATTATAGGATTTTTAGCACATACTTCTGGTTTAATTATGAGGTGGATTATTTCTGGTCATGCACCATGGAGTAATGGGTATGAATCAATGATTTATATTGCTTGGTCTGTTATTCTTTCAGGATTAATTTTTAGTAAGCGATCATTGCTTACTTTGGCTGCTACTGCTATTGTTTCAGCTATGTTGTTGATGGTAGCCCATTTAAATTGGCTAGATCCTGAAATTACAAATTTAGTTCCTGTTTTAAAATCTTATTGGTTGATGATACATGTGGCTATAATTGTTGCTAGTTATGGGTTTTTAGCTTTAGGTGCAATTCTTGGATTCATTTCCTTATGGTTAATTATTTTTACATCTAAAAATAACAAAGCAAAATTAAAGGATACACTTACTGAATTAACATTGATTAATGAAAAGACTTTAGAAGTTGGCTTATTTATGCTAACAATCGGTACTTTCTTAGGAGGAGTTTGGGCTAATGAATCTTGGGGAAGGTATTGGGGTTGGGACCCTAAAGAGACATGGGCATTAGTAAGTGTATTGATTTATGCTTTTGTATTACATATGCGTTTCATTCCTCCTTTAAAAGGGAAATATATTTTTAATGTTGCTTCTTTAGTTGCAATTTGGGCAATTATTATGACTTACTTTGGTGTTAATTATTATCTGTCAGGTTTACATTCTTATGCAGCTGGTGATCCTATGCCAATTCCTTCATTTGTGTATTATTTGGTAGCAATTACTATTATTACCTCTATTGTAGCAAGGTTTAAATACAAAAAGAACTACTAATGAAATTAGATATTTTAGTTTTTGGAGCTCATCCTGATGATGTAGAACTCGGTTGCGGGGGTACTGTAATTAAAGAAGTTAAGGCTGGAAAAAAAGTTGGAATTATTGACTTGACAAGAGGAGAGTTGGGTACAAGAGGTACTGCTGAAATCAGAACTGCTGAAACCAAAAAAGCTACTGAAATAATGGGAGTTGCAGTTCGTGAAAATATGAATTTTAAAGATGGTTTTTTTAAAGATGATGAAGCTCATAAATTAGCTATAATTGAAAAAATTAGAAAATATCAACCTGAAATTGTAATTACAAATGCAGTATCTGATCGTCATCCAGATCATGGGAGAGGCTCAGAAATTTCAGTTGACGCTTGTTTTTTATCAGGACTTGAAAAGATAGAAACAAACCAGAAAGTATGGAGACCAAGGGCAATTTATCATTATATACAGTTTAATAATCTTACTCCAGATGTAGTAGTAGATATTTCTGAAGAAATGGGGGAGAAGTTAAATGCTGTAAAAGCATATAGTACTCAGTTTTTTAATCCTGAAAGTAATGAAAGTGAAACTATTATTTCTTCAATGGGGTTTTTGGATAGTGTTACCTACAGAGCTAAAGATTTAGGTAGGCAAGCTAATTGTGAATATGCTGAAGGGTTCTTAGCACATCAAATACCAAAGGTTGATTATTTATTGGATATTAAGTAGTAGTCTTTTAAAATAGAATAAAAAAAGCCGAGCAATTGCTCGGCTTTTTTTCTTTTCGTACCAGTACGTCTTACTTAGTAATTACTAATTTCTTAGTAGTTACTTGAGTACCTACTTGTAAGTTAATAAAGTAAATTCCATTCTGATAGTCAGAAACATCAATTGTTTCTGTAGTCATTCCTGAGGACATTACTTTTTCTTGTGTTGTAATTTCTTTTCCTAATAGATCAACAATTGTAATTTTCACTTGTTTAGTTCTTTCTAATGATATAGCTAAGGTAGTAAGTTCATTAGCTGGGTTAGGGAATACTGATAAATTAGTTATTATTTTATTATTTTCTGAAATAGAAGTCGTTCCATCAAATAAGCCAGCAGTATCAATCTCTAAATATACAATATCATTAGACTCTACAAAATCCTCATCACCTCTAACTATTAACCCTGGTTCATTATCCATTTGATACACAATTCTAAGTTTATCATCAACTGTTGGTGCCATAGAACCAAACACACATTCTTTCATTCCACTCCAAACTACATTTGGAGTTATATCTACTGGTATTTCCCATGTTGATCCTCCATCACTTGATTTCGTTACATAAAGGTGTCTGTATACTTGAGTGCCATTATCAGCATTTTCTGTATAAGCTGAGAAAGAAAGGTAAATGTCACCATTAGCGGATAATCCTGCATTTGGCATTGAAGCTCTTGAACTATAGTAAAGAGCATATCCTCCAGAAGAATCAACTCCTGCAACTTGACCATCTCCATCTAAATCTGGTGCTTCTGCTATTATGTTATTATTCATCATGTCAGAATACCACAAAGAAGTGTCTTGTACTGTAGCAGGAGTAAGATCTGGCCCCATACTTTCATTCCAGTAAGCAATTCCATTTACACCTGGGAACCATGAAGAAGAAGCATCAGTTAAATCATCATCTAAATACATCATAATTCCATAAAAAACATGAGCTTCTCCGCTAGGGTCTAATATTACTGTTCCATAGTTATCTGTTGAATAGACATTGTCAAGCGTATCGTCATTATCTAAATCTAATCCCGAATCGATAGTGTATTTGTCAACTGGAAAATCTAGGAAAATAGTTTTAGTCCAAGTTGTTCCATTATCAGTTGATTTTATAATAAAAGAGTCTCCCCAGTCATTAAAGTAAGCCAGAACTACTGTTTCTCCTTGTGCTGTAAGAGAATATGAATCTCCACTAAATCTATTAAAATTAGCACTATCAAGTGTTGGTAATTGCATATCTTTAATATCCCAGGTTACACCTTCATCTTGTGAGCGGTAGTATAGTAAAGCATTAGGAATTCCATATATAATATTAACAGTATCACTTGCATTTGCAATACCTACCATGTGTAAAGTTTCTTTATTGAGACCACCAACGGCTGTTCTATTCCAAGTTAAATCTCTGTAAATTCCATTACTATCAATTGGTGATATAATCTGTTCAGTCCAGTTGCCTGTTCCAACTGCAGATCTATGGGTCATATTAATATAGGAATTATCAGTGTTGTGAGTTACAGATGCTTCTTTACCTGAGCCCATAGCTATAATTGAAGGCCACCCCCCTCTAGAATTTTCTAAACGATTTGTTGGAATTGTTCCCCAAGAAGTTCCATCAAAGTAATTGTAACCAGTTCCTCTATCAGAAAATGAGACATTTAACTCTTGACTAGTTGTCCATCCTGCTGAGATAGTTCCGTTAGCATGATGTACTATTCTATTTTGTACTGCTGCATTAGATTGTAAATCGTATGTTGTTGTGCCAATAAAAACTTCATTTGATGAGGCTGATTTTGTATTTGAACTTGTTGTTGGGTTTGGATTAACCATTAAGTGACTCAATGCTTCTTCACCAGTCATGGTAATTTTGTCGTTTTTTGCTTTAAGAAGCTTTTTGTTGTAATTTTGACTATTATTAACTTGTGCAAATAAACCTGCACTTATCAGTATTGCTGATATAAAAGTAGTTGTTTTTTTCATGAAAAAATAGTTTAAGTTTTAAAATTTAGGGTGCTAATTTACTAAAAAATTTTCTTGTAACGCAATCTTATTGAATTTCCTATTACAATAACATCAGAAAACGCCATAAATAGTGCTCCCCACATAGGATTTAATAGGCCCATTACAGCAATTGGGATAGCAACAATATTATAAGCAAATGCCCAAAACAAATTTTGTTTTATAGTTAGTAAAGTATGTTTGCCAATTTGCATAGTTTCGGGTAATTGGCTTAAGTCTTCATTATTTAACAATACTACATCAGCTGATTGAATAGCAATTTCAGTCGCATTTCCTAATGAAATTCCAATAGTAGCTTTAGCAAGAGCAGGAGCATCATTTATCCCATCACCTACCATTGCAGTTTTATTTACATTTACTAATGATTCAATCTTTTCAATTTTATCTATTGGTAATTGTTCACTAAAAGTTGTTTTTATGCCTAATTTTGTAGATATATTATTGCATTTCTCTTTCTTGTCTCCACTTAAAAGGGTGGTAATATATCCTCTTTCATGAAGAGTTGAAATAACTGAATCAGTATTTATTTTTAACTCATCATTTATGTTGAGTGTAGCAATTAGTTCATTATTTTTCAAAACAAATAAATCATGTTGTATGTCTGAAGAATATATTTTTGATGAGCCAATAGTATAGGTGTTATTCTCAATTTTAGCACTGATACTTTTTCCTTTATCTTCAGTAATACCTGACAATTTTAGTGGACTATAATTCTCTTTAAAAGCATTGCATAATGACTTAGCAATAGGGTGTGAACTGTGTTTTTCAATATTATAAATTATATTTTTAATATTATTTTCTTCTCCACTTAAAGCAGTAAATTCTGATACAATAAATTTTCCTGTAGTGAGGGTTCCTGTTTTGTCAAAAACGATATTTTTTATACTTGCTAGTTTTTCTAAAGTATCACCACCCTTTATTAATATTCCATTCTTTGCTGCACGACCAATACCTACCATAACCGCAGTAGGAGTAGCTAGTCCCATAGCGCAAGGACATGAAATTACAAGTACTGCAATTGATCTTAAGAAAGCATCTTGCATTTCAATATTGAAAAAATAATGTCCAATAAAAAAAGTAGCTAAAGAAATAGTTAAAACAACAGGTACAAAAACAGCACTTACTTGGTCACCTAGTTTTTGAATATTAGGTTTATTGTTTTGTGCATTTTTAACCAATTCAATTATTTGAGAAAGTAGAGTGTCATCTCCAATTTTAGTAGCCTTTATTTTTAGATTTCCATCAGTAATAATAGTTCCTCCAATAACTTTATCTCCTTTTGTTTTATCTATAGGAATACTTTCTCCTGTGATCATAGATTCATCTATATAAGATGTCCCAGAAATAATAATTCCATCTGTTGGAATTTTATCACCAGAGTTAATAACAAGTATATCATTTACTCTAATATCTTCAAAATTAACCTCTATAATTTTTCCATCAACCTCTTTTTTAGCGATTACTTGTTGTATTGCTGTTAAATCTCCAATAGCAGTAGTTGTTTTTTTTACAGATTTATGTTCTAATACATTTCCAAGAAGTACTAAAGTAATAATAGTTGCACTTGTTTCAAAAAATAAATAATGGTGAACTGCTGGAGTTCCATAATTAATAAGCCAACCATAAATACTATAAAAAAAAGCAGCAGAACTTCCTGTAAAGATAAGAACATCCATATTTGGAATACCTGTTTTTATTGAACTCCAAGCGCTTTTTCCAAAATACGAGATACCTATAATATAAACAGGTAGACAAAGCATAAATTGTAAAAGTGGATTTTGAATAATACTACCTTTTGGGAAGAACATATGTGAGAAAAGAGGTAGGGTAAAAAATAGAGTAAAGTAAAAGTACCTTTCCACTTTTGAAAGTCCTTTTTTATCATTATTTTTTACTGATACAATAGTGTATCCAAGTTTTTTTATAATGTTTTCTATTTGATTTTTTGTTTGTTTTTCATTGATTGTACAGCTTGCTTCACCAGTAGAAAAATTAACATTAACATTATCTAAACCCTTGTTTATTAAGTGTTTTTTTATGCCAGAAGCACAGTTGGCACAAGTCATTCCTTCTACCGTTATTTTTATCTTTCCTTGGTCTTTTTCCATGAGGGAACAAATATATATAGTTTATT
>Ga0066605_10001459_pt1 | contig 15648 bp, 13 predicted proteins | sample SaaInlLV_DNA_10m_FD_60385 | JGI IMG/M metagenome (GOLD analysis project Ga0066605, IMG submission 60385) | Marine microbial communities from expanding oxygen minimum zones in the Saanich Inlet - SI075_LV_DNA_10m | ecosystem: Environmental > Aquatic > Marine > Unclassified | place: British... | reverse complement strand
AGGATGGATGGCGGGGTTGAATGCGGACGACGCGGAGGTCGTCCCTCCCGCGCTATGCGGACGACGCGGAGGTCGTCCCTCCCGCGCTTTAGTCGATCTGACCGAGCAGCTTTAGAATGTTGAGCGAGTGATCGCCGATACCCTCGATATTGTTGAGAATGTCGATATAGAGCATCTCAGACTTGATATTGGCCTGGTCGCTCATACGTCGTACAGCCTCCTTGCGCAGTTTCTTACGAGAGGCATCGATGGTGTCCTCGAGTTGCTGGGCAACTTCGATATCCGCCATCGTGACTTTCTTGGTGAGACTTTGAATGTAGAAGCTCATGAATTGGTCCACTGGCCCGCAGAAATTGCGGATCGCTTCTTGAGTGCCTTCGGGGAGGACGCGCTGCTTGTTGTATTTCAACTGGGCGAGTCTCACGAGGTTGTAGGCACAGTCGCAAATTTCTTCGAGTTCAGAGATAACGCGTAGCATCACGGTCACTTCATTCAGGCGCTCGCGGCTGAGCTCAGAAGAGGTGCAGTAGATCAAATATTGGGTGATGTCGAAGGCGAGCCGATCGCTGCGCTCTTCCATTGCCTTGAGTTCTTTGACACGTACGGAGAGGTCCTTGTCGGGGTTTTCGTAAACTTCGTTGAAGCCGCGGAACATCACTTGAGTGAGTTCGGCCATGCCCTTGATCTCACGCTCTGCTTCGGCGAGGTTGATCTCTCCCGTTTGTGGTAAATTGGGCGCTTGATAAGTCATGTGTTCGCCTTCCTCGGGAGAACCCTCTTTTTTGCGAACCATCTTGGTGGCGATTTGTGCGAGCTGCTTAACGAATGGGACCTGTATGCAAATATTGGTCAGGTTGAACATCGAGTGGAACAGCGCAAGGTGGTAGAGTGTATAGGTGGGATCGTTGGCATCGCCTGGTGTAATCTTGTCGATAAAACCTGCAAAGAAGCCGAATAATGGAATCATCCAGAGCACGCCGACCATGTTAAACAGGAAGTGGGCACGGGCCGCGCGTTTGGCTTCGACACCGGCTGTCATCGCAGCGAGGTTGGCGGTAATCGTGGTGCCGACGTTTTCGCCGAGGACGATGGCAGCCGCGTGTTCATAGCCGATCCAGCCCTTGGCGGCGAGTGTCAGTGTGATCGCACCCGCGACCGAAGACGACTGTACGACAACGGTCAGGATGATGCCAAATATAAAGAAAATGGGAACCGCACCCATGCCGAAATCACTCCAATCCTGCAAAAAGGAAAATATCTCGGGATTGGATTTAACGTCCGGAACGGCTTTTTTCAGTAAACTCAAGCCGAGGAAAAGGAGCCCGAAGCCGATCAGGGCCTCACCTGAATCACGCACCTTAGGGCGCTTGAAGAAGATCATTGCCACACCGATGCCGACACAAGGCAGGGCAATTTTGGCGAGGCTGAATTTGAAGCCTAAGAAGGCGACGATCCAGAACGTGGTGGTGGTGCCAAGGTTGGCGCCCATGATCATGCCAATCGATTCGGTGAGTGTCAGCAGCCGTGCGTTGACGAAGCTGACGATCATGACGGTCGTGGCACTGGAGGATTGCACCAACGTCGTCATCAGTGTGCCGCTGACAATGCCAGAAAAGCGATTGCGCGTCATATTGCGAATGAGCGCGCGCAGGCCTTCGCCAGAGACCTTCTGCAGGCCCTCGCTCATTACTTTCATTCCGTAGAGGAAGAGCCCGAGGGCGCCGAAAATCGCAAAAAATGTAGTCATCTGATTGTCTCTGGTTTGATTAACGAGAAAGCTCAGAGAAAAGCCGCTGCACACCGAACCGCAATGTTAAAAAAGGGTACGATTGTTACGACTGTGTGACTTTTGCGTGGTTTAGACTAAGATTGGGTCGAGGGTCGGCGCGTGCGTATCGACTGGGTGTTCGGCGGAGTTGATCAGCGGATAGCGATACTCCTGACCTTGGAAATTGTGCATAATGATCTCTGCATCAGTCACTTCCTTAACGTATTCCGGGTTGATCGGTATCTTGCCGCCGCCGCCTGGGGCATCGATGACGAATTGTGGAATTGCATAGCCAGTGGTATGACCACGCAGGGCGCGAATGATCTCAATCCCCTTGCGGGCGTCGGCTCGGAGGTGAGCACTGCCCGTTATCAAGTCGCATTGATACAGATAGTAGGGGCGCACACGCATCATTAATAGGCGGTGAATCAGCGACTTCATAATCTCCGCCTCGTCGTTAACATGTTTGAGCAGCACCGACTGGTTGCCAATCGGCACGCCCGCGAAGGACAGCCGTTCGCAGGCATCGCGTAGTTCGTGACTGCATTCGTTTGGGTGGTTGACGTGAATGCTGAGCCAGATCGGGCCGTGTTTTTTGAAGATTTCGCATAGCGCGGGTGTGATACGTTGCGGCAAAAACACCGGAATCCGTGAACCAATACGGATGAATTCGAGGTGTGGGATCTTGCGCAGCTCGCCGAGTAGGTAGTCGAGTTTGTTGTCGGACAAGAGCAATGGATCGCCGCCGCTGAGTAGTACATCGCGAATTTCGGGATGGGTTCGGATATATTCGAGGCCACTCTCGAACTCTGGGTGGAAATTGTAATCCTGCGCATTGGAGACCAGCCGGCTGCGGGTGCAATAGCGGCAATACGCCGCGCAGCGGTCGGTCACTAGAAACAGGACGCGGTCTGGATAGCGATGCACGATGCCATCGACCGGCTTGGTGTTTTCTTCGCCGACGGGGTCGAGCAGCTCTTCGGGTGCGGTCTGCATCTCGCCAGCATGTGGCACGACCTGTCGTCGCACTGGATCGTTCCGATCGTTCGGGTCAATCAGGTTGAAAAAGTAGGGTGTGATCGCCAGTGCCAGCTTGTCCTTGGCAAACAGACAGCCTGCCCGCTCGTCGGGTGTCAGTTCGAGGTATTGTTCCAGCTGTTCCAGCGAAGTGATGCGGTTTTTGAGCTGCCACTTCCAGTCCTGCCAGAGGTCGGGCGATACGTCAGGCCAGTGGCCTTGGCCGCTATGCCAATTTGAGAGAGAGTCGTCTGGATACATGGAGAGAAAGTGGAAAGTAGGAAAGTGGGAAAGGTGGGAAAGGTTGAGAAATGCGAGATTAGAATTCTAGCTTGCCGTATAACTCTATTTACGTATTAATATACTTAAATAAGTCAATGCCTACTCCAGCAACAGATCTCGACCTCGATTCGCTTGCCAAGCAGCTGTGGGCGCTTGGTGACCCGGTGCGGCTGCAGATCCTGAAGATTTTGCCATCCGAGCCAACCTGTGAAAATATCTGCAATGTATCCAAGATCGCAGAGCGGATCGGGTTGTCGCAGCCAGCGACTTCCCACCATTTGCGAATTCTTCGTCAGGCGGGGCTGATCACAAATGAGAAAAAGTGCCGCGATATGATTTATTGGGTGCAACTCGACGCTGCGGATCAGGCAATGGCGAGCTTGCGCGAGGTATTGAGCTGAACGGTTTAAAGTAGACGCGGCTTCCAGCCGCTTTCATTACATGGATGTAAAGCGGCAGGATGGCGCTCCTACTAATTGGATATTCAATGTGGGTTCAAATGGCACAGTGGCCTCCGGGGGCTCTGTGCGACAAATAAATCACACGTCATCTGCAAGGGTGCAATTATTTCTACGAGGTAAGTCGTTTACCACGCCACGAACGGAAGCATCGAGCTCTTAAGTATTTTTTTCCAAACCCTAGAAGTTCTACTCCGCAGAAAAAATTGCATCCCATCTGCAATTGCCCTTTGCTTTTGATTTGCATGGCGCGAAATTCTCTTTTTGCTCCTCCGCTAACATGGCTAAAACGACTCGAACAGGAATTATTGCATTTGAAGACGGAACGATTTTCCGTGGCCGCGCTTTTGGGGCTGTGGCAACGAATGTAGGGGAAGCTTGCTTTAACACGAGTATGACTGGTTATCAGGAGATCCTGACTGACCCTTCTTATTTCTCACAAATCGTTACGATGACTGCGGTGCAGATCGGCAATTACGGGATCTGCCCTGACGATGTCGAGTCCGATGGTCCGAAGGTGAAGGGCTTCATCGTCCACGAAGTCAGCCCGGTTACAAGCAACTGGCGCAGCAATACGTCGATCCAAGACTACCTCGCCGCGGCTGGCATTCCCGGTATCGAAGGAGTGGATACACGTGCGATTGCTAAAAAGCTACGCGTATCTGGAGCGCTCAAGGCATGCATCAGCACCGAAAAAATTTCAGACCAAGAAGCAGTGCAGCGTGCCAAGGACTTTGGTGGTCTCGTTGGCGTTGATTTTGTCAAGGAAGTGACTGCGAAGGAAGCCTACCAATGGGATCCGGAAGCATTGCAGTCTACCCCGTTCACGGTGACTGGCACGCAGTTGCTCCACGATGTGGCACCCACTAAGCGCTACAAAGTAGCGGCGATAGATTTTGGCGCAAAGTTCTCAATCTACCGCAAGTTACAGTATCATGGGTTCGATGTGCAGGTTTTTCCCGCGACCACGACTGCGGATGAAATCAAAGCGTTCGATCCCGACGGTGTCTTCCTGTCGAATGGTCCCGGCGATCCAGGTGCAGTCGATTACGCGCACAAGACTGTGAAAGATTTGATCGAGCATTACCCGACTTTTGGTATCTGCCTCGGTCATCAAATCATTACGCACGCCATCGGCGCGAAGACCTTTAAGCTCAAATTTGGCCACCGTGGTGGCAATCAGCCAGTGAAGAATCTCGAGACTGGCAAGGTCTCGATTACTGCGCAGAATCACGGCTTTGCTTCCACGCGAGAAGAGCTGGAGAAGGCCGGCGCGATCGTCACTGAGATTAATTTGAATGACGACACGGTCGAGGGCCTGCGTCTCAAGGACAAGCCGGTCTTCTCGGTGCAGTACCACCCAGAAGCGGCACCTGGTCCGAACGATGCCGATGCACTATTCGTCGATTTCTACAATCTGGTCGCGGCCAACGCGAAGTAGGGGGTTGTTGGTTGGTGTCCCTTTGAGCCTTCCCTCTAGCGCATGTTCGCCCCTGCGCCTCTGCGCGAAAACAGCAATTCGCATGGAATTTTTTAAGGACTGTTTGTAGCAGTCGTTCGGCAAGCACACCTAGCAAACAGAATTATCTCGCGCAGCGCTTTTTGCTATGGATGAGCTTTGGGTTGTGGGGTAGCATTGCTTGTTGATCACTTCCTCAAATTCACATCCAACCATTTGAGCATGCTGTGAGCCGAGGCACGTGCGGTTTCGATCGGAATCCCGCCAGAATTTATAACGAATTCGGTTTCTTCTGGTTCAAAGGTGCGGATAAAGACTTTGGTCGGATATTTTTTAAGGTGATCGAGTGCGATTTTTGCATCGCGGGTGCGGCGCATCGAGCAAATCACAACTTTAGCGCCACGGCAGTTAGCTCGTGCCAAGATGCGCTTATTGGAGCCGTCGCCTTGAATGCAGCGCACCTTCGCGGCAATTAATTTGCGGATCACGGCGGCGTCTTCGTCGATCACAATCACGGGAATGTCGTGCTCGTTAAATGCTTGTAGCGTTTGGTGGCCGGCGCGTCCATAGCCGAGTATCACGGCGTGGTTTTGTAAGGTAGCACAGTCCAACTCGCCGCGACGATAGCGAGGATGGAGTTTCATTAACGACCACGTTATTTTGTCGCGCGATATCAGCGGGGTGAGGGTCATCGTACTCACCGTAATGAGCGTAATCATTGAGAACAGTTCGGCGCTGATCTGCCCAGAAGCCATGCCAGTGAGTGCGAGTAGGAGCGAGAACTCACTGGTCTGTGAGAGCAGGACCCCGGCCTCGATCGAGGCGCGGGTGGAGAAGCCAACGGCCTCGCTGATCACCGAAACAAGTCCGACGGTGACCACAATCAGCACGATGATGAAAATCAAGCTGTGCCAGAGCATGTCGCCTTGTGGCAATGTGAGTGAAGCGCCGACACTGATAAAAAACAGTGCGAGGAAGAAACTTGAGAGCGAGCCGAGCATGCCGCGCACCAATCCGTTCATCGGAAAAGCGGAGATAGAGAACCCGGCAAAGAACGCACCCGCTAAAAACGGCAGTTTAAGTAAATAGGCGAACCCAGAAAATATAAATAGGATACCGAGCGCACCGAGCATCAACTCTTCGTCATCGAGTTTGAGGCGCCGCGTGACCCAAGGCACAAACCAGCGGTGGATGCCGACCGCGACGCAACCGAGCCCAATCGCGCGGGTGAGTGCAAAGAAGCTCTCGAGAAGTCCGTCGGGAGCCTTGAGCAGCGCCACCATAATCAGGATGATAAACAAGTCTTGAACCAATAGCACACCCAGCACTAGTCGGCCGAAGGGCTCGAACATCTGACGACGGCGTTGCAAGTGGCGCACCACCACCAGTGTCGAACTGGCTGAGAGCCCGCAACCCAAGTAGAGTGCGGTGGTTAGGCCATAGCCAAGGGCGAATGCGGTGAGCACACCTGCCAGCCCGAGAATCAGGAATTGAACCGTTGCCACGATGATGATCGAGCGTGTGCGGCCGAGCATGCGGCGTGGGCTCAGATCGACGCCTGCGGTAAAAACCAGTACTGCTAGGCCGAGCTCCATCATATTACTGAGTAGGTCTTCGGGCACCTCGACCTGCCAGAAGTTGGCGAGCTCATGCAGGCCCGCGCCAACTAATATTAGCAGTGGGATTGGCGGTAGGCGTAGCAGTTTTGCGAAGCCGAAGGCGATGGCAGCTGCGACGAGAAGTATACAGATGCCGTTCATAACTTGAAAATCCCTTCCTGCTGCATTAGGTCGCGTTGCTGTAAGATACCGTCGGCAGCCGGCATCATCAGATAACTCGTGTCGAGATCGAGTAGGTCATTGACCACCGACAGGTCGAACGCATGGATTGCGCAAGGCACCTTGGCCGAACGGCAGCGGTAGGCGAGTAAATGGTTGGTGTCTTCGATTTGCAGGGCCGAGACCACCAGTCGCGCTTCGCGTAGGCCGACCTCCTCGACTACGGATTGATATTCGACATTGCCGATTAAGATGTCGGCGTCGCCGAGCCCTTCGAGCTTCTTCGGGTCGGTGTCGATCGCGAGCACACGTTCGTTACGCACTGTCAGTTGCTTAACGATTTCACGACCGAGTGCATTCATGCCGACCACGATGATATGATTCTCGCGGTGGCGCAGTCTCTCGCTGTCGGGCTCCTGTTTTGCGCGCAGTAACTGCAAGATCCCGATGCGGGTGATGGCAGCATAGAGTGCTTCACTGTGAATGATCAGATAAGAGGAAAGTGCGATCGTGGTGATGCCGACGAGACCACCCAGTGCGACGATGTCGGCTCCGATCAGTCCAGTGGTGGCGCCCAGTGCCAGCAGGATGAACGCGAACTCGCTGACCTGCCCGGTGGCAATCGCAGTTTGAAAAGCGGTGTATTCGCTAAAGCGCATGCGAGCCAAAATACTGAACACGATGACTGGTTTAATTAATAAGACGAAAGCGCTCAGCCCCAAGGCTGCGGGCCAGATCGCAGCAAAATTACTGAGCTCCATTTTAATCCCCAGCGTTACCAGAAAGACCGCGATGAAGAAAGTCATCAGTGGGTGCAGGCGCCGGTGTAGGTCCTCGTGGATCGGTAATTGAGCGATCGCGATGCCAGCGAGAAAGGCACCGATTTCGACTGATAAGTGAAATTGATGTGCGAGAATCACCACGAGAAAGCACCAGCAGAGTGCCCAAATAAATACCGTATCGGGAGAGCGCGCCGCCCATGCGAACGGCTTTGGCAACAGATAGCGTGCTGCAATGAGTGCGAGGATGAGCAGCACGGCCATCCCGCCGAAAGCCTTGCCGAAATTGATCAGCAGCTCGATTGGCGCGAGTGGCTCCGAGCCACCGAAGCCGGTGAGTACTGTCAATGCAGCGATCACCACGATGTCCTGCGCCAAAAAGAGCGCGACCGAGATGCGTGCGTACAGGCGGTTCATCACTCCCTTTTGGTCCAGCAGTTTAATTACCACGACGGTACTGCTGAAGGTGACCGTGCCGCCAAGGAAGATCGCCTCCATCGGGCTGAAGCCAATGAAATGAGCGACCAGCATGCCGCCAGTGGCAGTCAGCAATACTTGTATGCCACCGAGGATTAGGGCGACGCGACCAAGATCTTTGACCTTTACAAAACTCAGCTCCAAGCCGACCAAGAATAGCAGCAAAGCAATGCCGAGTTCTGAAATAAGCTCCAGCGAATGGTCCAGTTCGACGAGGTGCAAGAATGGCCCGAGGACGATGCCTGCGAGGATGTAGCCCACGATGGTGGGCATGCGAATGAGTTTGCCGACAAATGCAAAAGTTGCCGCGGTGATGACAATGAACCCTAGGTTGAGGAGTAGCTGTAGATCGTTGGCAGGCATTTTTTATTTACCCAAACCTGCTGTAGGTCGCTTGGCAATATCGGAGCCGAATAAGATGTTGTAATAATTATTTTGGTAGCGCGAGCGGAACTAAGATTCGTTGCTTCCTGCTTGGGAGGGATGGCCTCCGCGCCGTCCGCTGAGGTAGATCGCCGGACCGCTGAACGGACGAGGCGGAGCTCGTCCCTCCCAGGTGTAGGGAGGGATGGCCTCCGCGCCGTCCGCTGGGGTAGATCGCCGAACCGCTGAACGGACGAGGCGGAGCTCGTCTCGCCCGAGTTTCACTTAGGAACGGCTCTACGGCGTATCCTGTAACATGCCCTGTTGCACCGGCGCCTTGCAGGTTAATCGCTCGAGTACTTCACCGATTAAATAGAGCGAGCCTGTCACGACGATGGTGTCGCCTGGTTCGCCTAGAGTGCAGACACTGATGGCGGGGAAAATATCTTCAAGCTGTTGGTGGTAAATTGGCGTTGTATTCGTATCAGGGATACAGGTTTCGAGTACATCGGTCGGAGTTGCACGTGACTGGTCGGGCGCGAGCAGGTGTAGTTGGCTGGCGTGGCGGCAAACGACTGCCATCAGGCTACGGGCCCGAAATTCACCCAAGGTGCCTGCGACAATGATTGGCTTTGTGCCCAAGTGTGCGACAAGCTTAGTTAGATTCTCGTCGAGCATCTCGGAGCCCTCAGGATTGTGCGACGCATCGAGAATCAAGGTTTTGTCGGCGAGCTGAATGGTTTGCCAGCGGCCTGGCCAGTAAATGCTTTGCAGTGCCGCAGCGGTCAGTGCGGGCTTAATGGGGAAGCGCGCGCTAAGAATTTCAGTCGCCGCGACCGCAGTTGCGGCATTCCATCGCTGGCAGGAGCCAGGTAGATTCGTCTCTGGCAAGCTATCAACATCCGAGAAACGTTCGCGCACGGAGGTGAGCGCGCAGCCATTCGTTTGTGCGACCTTGCGGACCAAGGCTTCTGCTTCAGCGGGGAGTTTACCAATTAACACGGGTTTGCCAGGCTTAATGATTCCCGCCTTTTCGTGGGTGATCTTAGCGATGGTGTCGCCGAGTTGCTCGATATGGTCGAGGCTAATTGACGTAATGATTGATAGCTCTGGATCGACGACGTTGGTTGCGTCGAGGCGCCCTCCTAGGCCAGTCTCTATGAAAGCGAGGTCGACCTGCGCTTCAGCAAAGCGCAGCAAGGCCATGGCGGTCATGAACTCGAAAAAAGAGGGATGAGCGTCGGGATCGTTCGCACCAATACCTTCGGCTACTGGCTTGAGCGCGTTGGTGTAGGCGACGATGTCAGTCTCGTCGAGAATCTCGCGGTTGACTTGCACCCGCTCGCCTTGGCGAACAAGGTGCGGCGACGAGTAGAGCCCGGTTTTGTAGCCATTGGCGCGGTAGATCGCTTCCAGCATCGAGCAGGTCGAGCCTTTGCCGTTAGTGCCAGCGACGTGGATGACCGGAAACGCACGTTCGGGATGTCCCAGTGCATCGACGAGCAGGCGCATACGATCAATGCCGTATTTTGAGCCCTGGTATTTGAGGGAATACAGGTAGTCGCGTGTGGCGTTATAGTCGGCCGGAGCGGACATATCGATGCCGCCTTAGCTTGCTTTTGCTGCTTTAGGTGCTCGGTAGAGCGCCTTGAGCAAATTGATCACACGATCACGCATCTCACCTCGATGAATGATCAGATCGACCAGACCACGCTCAAGTAGGAATTCGGAAGTTTGGAAACCAGCAGGGAGATCCTGTTGAGTAGTTTCCTTAATCACGCGAGGACCTGCAAATCCGATGAGTGCTTCAGGCTCTGCGATGATCACATCGCCGAGCGAGGCGTAACTGGCCATGACGCCTGCCATGGTTGGGTTGGTCAAAATCGAGAAGTAAGGGATCTTAGCTTCGCTTAAACGGGCGAGAGCGGCACTGGTTTTGGCCAACTGCATGAGGCTGAGAATGCCTTCCTGCATCCGTGCACCACCGGAAGCGGAGACGATGATCACTGGAATCTTTTGATCGACACCGCGCTCGATAGCGCGGGTTAACTTTTCACCAGCTGCAGAGCCGAGGCTGGCGGCCATGAAACGGAAATCCATGACGGCGATGCTCACGGGCATCCCACCCATTTGGCCCACGCCCGAAATGACGGTGTCGGTTTCCTTGGTCTTGGCCTGATTCGCTTTTAGCTTCTCTGGATAGGAGCTGGTGGCGTTGAATTCAAGTGGGTCGAGCGAGCTGACCTCGGTGTCCATCTCTTCGAACGAGCCTTCATCGAGCATTGAATCGATGCGGTTGCGCGCTTTGAGCGGGAAGTGGTAGCCACTGGAGGGCACCACCATCAGGTTTTCCTTAAGCACACGATTATAAATAATCTCACCAGTTTTCGGGCATTTCGTCCAAAGATCCTTTGGGATGTCCTTCTTTTTGACGGTGACTGTTGAGTATTGGGGTTTTCCGAAGAGAGCCATAATTTAGGTGAGTGAAGAGTATGAAGCTGGTTTAACCGTGTCCGATGGTAACAACTTTGACACGAGTCGCACCTGCATCGCGTAGGACACGAGCGCAGGCGTTGAGCGTCGAACCGGTGGTGAACACATCGTCGACTAGGATGTATTGATGATCGGGAATTAGAACTGTATTGAGGGTTAAAGCAAAGGCATTTTTTACGTTTTGGTGACGTTCCAGCCTATTTAGCCGAGTTTGCGTCTGCGTATAGATTTGCCGGATAAGTAGATTTTCGACCGTGGAGCTACGATTCGTCGTAGAACTTAACATATCTGCGATCCGTTCGCTTTGATTAAAGCCGCGCTCGCGCAGTTTGGTCGGGTGCAGCGGAACGGGGATCAGTGTGGCATTTTGGATGTAGTTCAAGTAATGTCTCGAGGTGGTGACCATCTTGCGCAGATCCTGCAATACATAGAAGCCTTGTTGGTATTTGAGGTGGTGTAGCAGGCTGCGCCCAGCGCCTTTTGCGATGAACAGCGTCTTGCCTTGATCAAACACTGGGTCCAGGTCGACACAGTGAGGGCAGGCCCTAGGGCCAATCACCGCGCCGAAAAAGGGATAGCCACAAGTTTTGCAGGCGGGTGGCAGGCACGGTAGGATGTCTTGTTCACACTGAGAGCATAGAAAATCGTAAGGGGAACTTTCGATTGCGTCGCCGCAATGCACGCAACTCCTCGGAAAAACCAGATCGAGGGCAGCTTTGATCAGAGAATCCACTGTTCAATATGTTATGAGGCGTTTGTTTTTATGCAAGGCAAAACACGTGCTGCGGTATGACACTACGTGATTACCGGTAAAACACTTTGTCTAAGCTGAGGCCTTGTCCCGGTGCGGTGACAAGCCGATGAGTGCGCTGCTTGGATGCGAGGATTTCTGAAACATCCTCAGGGCTAAGACGTCCGCGGCCGACCGCATACAAGGCACCGGCGAAAGTACGGACCATTTTATATAGAAATCCTGAGCCTTCAGTGGTCAGGGTAAGGAATTTGCCGCGCCTTGTGACACTTAGCGAGTGAACGGTTTTGACTGGGTTTGGGTCGTTGTCCTTACTGTGATTTGCGCTGTAGGCGGTAAAGTCGTGCGTACCGGTCAAGCGTTGAGCGGCTTGATTCATTGCTTCGAGGTCGAGCGGGATATCGCGGCAGGCCCAGACGTAGCGGTCGTCACTCGGTTTGGCGCGGCCGAGGAAGTAGTGGAATTTGTAGCGCTTGCTGATCACGGAGAAGCGGGCATGGAAATCGTCGCTAACTGCTTGGATCGATTTGATCTGAATTGTCGTCGGCAACTGCGCGTGCAGGGCACGGATCAATTTTTCAGGGGGATGCTTCCAATCGGCATCGAAGTGAAAGCATTGGCCGTTGGCATGTACGCCGGCATCGGTGCGGCCGCTGCCATGAATCTGCACTTGGGTGGCAAAGATATTGCACAGCGATGCTTCGATGTGGTTTTGCACCGCGTCGCCATGCGGTTGGCGCTGCCAACCGCCGAAGTCTGTGCCGTCATAGGCGCAAATACATTTCCAACGCATGCCAAGCACTGTGTCGGCTTTGCTTGGGTTGTGAAGAGTGAAGTTTGGGTGTAGAATTTTTTTTGCACGACGCTGGCGAAGCGAGTTTTGTGCATTTGCCAGACGGTCACAACGACTTCGCCACTGAGTTGCAAAACGTGGAAGCGACACTCTTGTCGCTTTGCTCAGTGCAGAATTGTGAAAAATAAAGCGACAAGAGTGTCACTTCCACGGGACGCACGAACCTTGCAGCTTAGAATCTGGTTATTTTTATTATGCGGGGGCCGATGCGTCTCGGCGCTGTTTGAAATTAGCCTGCGCAAGCGCAGACGCCACGAGCTTGCAGCTTAGTGCTTGGAATCTGCTTGTTGGCTGCAAGGCTGCGTGGCAATGCAGAATTTGGAAATATGGCAGTATCTGATCGTCGCTTTGGGAGCGGCCTTTGTTGGCTTCGGCAAGGGCGGGCTGCCTGGCGTGGGCAATTTGACGGTGGTGCTGTTTGCGCTGGTACTTCCGCCGAAGGCGTCGGTCGGGGTGCTGCTGCCGATTCTTATTTCCGCGGATATCATGGCGGTCGCGATTTATCGGCGACATACCGAGTGGCGTTATGTCTACCGCTTGCTGCCGTGGATGCTAGCCGGAATTGTGATTGGTTACTTGGTGTTTAGCCAGGTCAATGATGCGCATGTGCGGTTCATGATCGGTGTGATTCTTCTGTCGATGACGGGGGTCCATTTCTTTCGTAAGTGGAGTCGCCGCAATCACGAGGGGGAAGATCAGTTGCCGCATCATCCAGTTTTTATTGCGACGACGGGTGTCATTGGTGGGTTTGCGACGATGGTGGCGAATGCTGCTGGGCCAGTGGCGGCGCTGTATTTCATCGCTTCGGGTTTGCCCAAATATGCTTACCTCGGCACGTCGGCTTGGCTGTTCCTGTTGGTGAACTGTATCAAGGTACCGTTCATGATGGATCTTGGTATTATTGATTTCGACTCGCTGGGCTTGAGTGGCAGTTTCATGGCCTATGCGATTGTCGCGGCGCTGATTGCTCCGTTGATCGTGAAGCGTATCAACCAAAAGGTGTTTGAGATTTTGATCTGGGTCTTTGTGGTGATCGGTGGCTTAAAGCTTATTTTTTGAGAGACCTGAGGGCTGAGGGCTGAGACTTGAGGAAGCAAGAGATTGATTGACTAACTTCTAACTCCTGCCTTCTAACTTCTTATACTAATGGCACGTAAATCGACACGCAAACTTTGGGCCGAGCATATTGCTCGGGGCGGCGGCCAATCTGCTAGTGCGAAGAGTGCGGCACCGATGCGCACGGTACAATTCAAAGGGATGGTGCTGGGGATTGACCCGAGTTTGCGTGGTAGCGGGTTCGCGGTGTTGGACTATATTCCGAATGGCAAGGTGCGTGTGCTTGAATCTGCGACCCTCAAGCTGAAGCCAGCGCTCTCGCAGATCGAATGTCTCGGTGCGATTGGCAATCAAGTGGAAGACTTTATCGATCAACACCAGATTCAGCACGTGGCGATCGAGCAGACTATTTATGTGCAAAATTTCCAGACCGCTCAGATTCTCGGCGCGGCGCGGGGTGCAGCAATTGCGGTGGCCTCAATGCGTGGGTTGCCAGTTTTTGAGTATGCGCCGCTGCGGATCAAACAGGCGGTTGCGGGTGCAGGGCGAGCGAGTAAAGAGCAAGTGGCGCGCACGATTCAGAGCATTACTGGTGCAGATTTGACAGATCGCCTGGATGAATCCGACGCCGCTGCCGTCGCGTTGTGCCATGCCTATACTTGGCGTGGTGAGTGATTTTGCAGGTCATGGCTTGGATTAACAGGTGGCTGAATTCCGGCGATGTGGCAATGGCGGCAACATTGATTTAGTTTGAGAGTGCTTTACTGTTTGTGTATTAGGCTGAATGACTAGTGTAGCTGCATGGCAGAGACTATTTTTATTACAGGCGTGAGTTCTGGTTTGGGGCATGGACTCGCAAAAGTTTACTTAGAGCAGGGTGCGACTGTGTATGGCTGTAGTCGACGGGCACCTGAGGAGCTGATTGCGCAAGGACTCATTTTTCAGAAGATTGATTTGGCGGATGCTGAGCAAGGACAACAGGAGCTGGTTGAGTGGCTCAGTGGCGTGTCGCAATTTGATACGGTGATTCTCAATGCCGCTAAGCTTGGAGAAATTCGCGACATGCAGGCAGCTCCGTTGAGTGATCTGCGTGAAACCATGGAGATTAATGTGTGGGCAAATAAATGGCTGCTCGATATGCTGTTTGCGCAGGGTCGGGCAGTGCAGCAAGTGGTGGCCATTTCATCCGGTGCCTCACTGTCTGGCAGCCGAGGCTGGAATGGCTATAGTCTATCCAAGGCGGCGCTAAATATGTTGATTCAACTCTACGCAGGTGAGCAACCGCAGACGCATTTCACCTCGTTGGCGCCAGGCTTGGTCGATACCGCGATGCAGGATTATTTAACCACTCTGCCGGCGGATGAGCGCTTCAAACCGTTGGCTATTTTGAAAGCTGCCAAAGGCACTGAGCAGATGCCTGATGGCGAATCTTGTGCACGTCGACTGATCGCTGCCTTTCCTCAATTGCGGCAGCGCGTGAGTGGGAGCTATGCGGATATTCGCAAATTGTAGGTGAGCGCGCCTAAAGCGCGGCGTGCCTCGAACGTAGCGACTGGGTTCACCCCAGGGCCGCGTGCGGTGGCTATCGCGGCGCAGTGCCCTCCAGTGTCTTGCTGCGTCGGCTGGAGGGAAACGCTCCGTCGTTTCCACGCGCGTGCGGGGCGCAGCGGCCATGGACGCGTATAGCTCTCGCCCATCCCGCAGACGGGATTCAAGGCACGAAGGCACCAAGCAGTGGGAAACGGCGTGTTTGTGGGGACGGTTCGTTCGGTGGCACTGGCGGAGTAGTGCCCTCCAGGTACCAGTGCGTCGGCTGGAGGGAAACGCTCCGTCGTTTCCAGGACGCGTGCCGCTAGCGTGCGGTCGGAAAGCCGGCGCGTTCGGGGTATTTCTCGATAAACTTGAGGAAGATGTCTTTCGCTACCGGGCCAGCGGTGGATCCGCCCTGGTAGCTCTGACTTTCGCGCGTACCTTCGACCATCACAGCGACGGCAATTTGAGGGTTCTCGATAGGTGCGCAGCCGATGAACCAAGCGAGGTTCACTTCTTTGCCGTGGGCGCGGAAGTCGGCGGTGCCAGTCTTGCCGCCGATGCGGAAATTGTCGATCTGCACG
>Ga0066605_10001454_pt1 | contig 15690 bp, 12 predicted proteins | sample SaaInlLV_DNA_10m_FD_60385 | JGI IMG/M metagenome (GOLD analysis project Ga0066605, IMG submission 60385) | Marine microbial communities from expanding oxygen minimum zones in the Saanich Inlet - SI075_LV_DNA_10m | ecosystem: Environmental > Aquatic > Marine > Unclassified | place: British... | reverse complement strand
ACATCGCCATCGCTGGTTGTTTCGGCGGTGACCTCAATCACGCGGCGACCATTATTGCGCTCAATCGTTGTAAACGCACGACCACGCTCAATATCGACCGCATCGAGGATCGGAATCTCGCCGCCCTTCGGCGTGAGTAGCACCAAGTTCTCAATATCAAATTCCGAGCCGCGTTGAGCCTCTGGCAAGCGCACCATCGTCTTGACCTCATTGCGCCCACGCAGCTGGCGCAGCGCTTCTGCGCCATAAAAACTATGCCGAATCTGCTGCGCAATCGTACGCGCATCTAAGCCCAGCGCTTGCGCGTCTGGTTTCACCGTAAAGTCAAACTGCATCTTACCGAGCTGCACCCCATCATCGACATCCTTGATGTTGGCAAATTTCTGCAAGGCCGCGGCAACTCGCTCACCTGCGACATCAAGGGTGCCGACATCACGATGACTCAGCTGAATCGTCAGCCCTTTCTGCCCACCGCCAGGCCCGCCGCGGTCGGCTTGAAAGTTGACTGAATCGACGCCCGCCACCGAGCCCATATTCGCACGCCATTTGCTGGTAAAAGTAGCGGTACTGACAGGCCGAACTTCGGGATCTTTCAGATAAACGCGCATATTAAATTGATGGCTACCACCATTGCCCAGATTGAGGAAAACCCCTTCCGCTTGCTGAATACCACCATTCTCAATAATCGTTTTGCGCGCGGCCTCGCCCATCATTTTGGCCACCACTTCAGTCTCTTCAACTGGCGCACCGATCGGCAGGCGAGCCGAGGCATATGCATAGTCCGAGTCTGGCCGCTCAATCTGAATGATACGAATACGCCCACTTTGCACGTAGCCAATAGTCATCAGCAGCACTGCGACACCGACCGCCACGACTAAATAGCGATTGCCGAGGAATTTGCCCAATAAAGGACCATAGAGATCACGCACAAGATGCGCGAACCAATGACTAAATCGTTGCTGAAAGCCGTGTAATAAGCCGCCGAAACCGCTCCGCTTAATATCTTTTTGATGCGATAAGTGAGCAGGCAAAATGTAGAGCGACTCAATTAGCGAAACCGCAAATACCGCGATCACCACGATTGGAATCGAAGCAAAAAACTTCCCCATCATCCCTGGCACAAAGAGCAGCGGCATGAAGGCCACAATGTTGGTCAAAACACTAAAAGTGACAGGCATTGCCACTTCCCGCGTGCCAACAATCGCGGCTTCATAAAACGGTAGACCTTTTTGGTGCCAGCTATAAATATTCTCGCCCACCACAATCGCATCATCGACCACGATCCCCAAGGTGATGATAAACGCGAACATACTGATCATATTAATCGTAGCGCCGAAAAACGGCATGATCAAAAACGCACCTAAAAATGAGATCGGAATCCCCAGCATCACCCAAAACGCAAGTCGTGCTTCGAGGAACAGCCCCAACACGCAGAATACCAGCACCAGACCAAAGAAGGCATTACGCAGCAACAGTTCCGCACGTTGCTCAAACATCTTCGCCTTGCTGTTTAAGATACCGACGTGCACTCCCTCTGGCAGCGTTAACTTCAACTCTTCGACCGCTTCAGCCACCGCGGCCGCGACTTTACCTGGCGTCTGATCACCCACTCGATACACATCGATCTTTAGTGCGCGTTGTAAATCGATCGTCGCCTCACCGTTTGCATCCTGTACCACACGGCCATAGCGCGCATAGCGATCTGTCTCCTGAAACCCGTCAATTACCTTGGCAATATCACCCAGATAGACCCGCGAACCATCAGTATGGGTGACAATCGGGATACTTTCAAACTCCTCCGCCCAATCACGCTTCTCAGTCACGCGCACCAGAATCTCACCACCAGATGTTTTAACACCACCACCAGGTAAATCCACCGCAGCATTACGCACACGTGAGGCGATCGCGCCTAAGGTCAGCCGATATTCACGCAAAGCCTGTCGATCGACTTCAATCGTTACCTCGTAATCGCGCACACCAACCAACTCCACCTGAGTCACATCCGAGCTCTGTAAAATACGATCTCGAATCAGCTCTGCGGCCTCTCGCATCGTCCATTCACTATGCGAGCCATAGATCACTAAATCCAACACATCGCGCCTGTAACTGGAGACCGACACCTTCGGCTCCTCAGCTTCATCTGGAAAAGTGCGAATTCGATCAATCTCATTCTTAATATCAGCATAAAGCTGCTGTATGTCCTGCCCAGAGACGACTTCTGCATTGACTGAACCGCTCCCCTCATTCGCATTTGAGATAATTTCATCGATGCCATTCAACGATTGAAGCGCTTCCTCAATCGGCAAAATAATTCCCTCCTCGACTTCCTCAGGCGAGGCTCCGGGGTAGCTTACCGAAATTCGCACACGGTCCAAATCCATTTCTGGAAAAAATTCTTTAGTTGTGCGAAAGCTGACAATCAAGCCGCCTACAACGAGCGCGAGCATGAGTAGATTCGCCGTCACCGAATGGCCGGCCATCCATGCGATCGATCCTTTTTGCCGTAAAAACGAACGAGACGATGCGTGCTGATTTTTCATAGCAAATACGTAAATCTAAATTAACGCATCGAGGGCCGATCGGACAATTCAGGAAGCGGCGGCGCGTCGCCAGCGACGATCACAGCCATACCATCCGCAGCAAAGCTGAGTGATGAGGTAATTAACTGCTCGCCTGCAGCGAGCCCCTGCCCGATCACTACCGTGTCGCGATTTTTCCACAGTACCGACACTGGCCGAATCTCCAGCGTCTTGTCTGGTCGGCGCAACCAGACATGGTCGCCATTGCGCAAGGTCTCACGCGGAATGAGAAACGTGTTTGGCATTTGATAACCCACCAGATCGACGGTCACATACGCACCCAATAATAATTTAGCCCGGCCAGCGTTCTCGGGCTTTAATCCCAGTGGGTCATTCACCTCGACTAAGACACGCGCCATACGGCCATTAGGGTCTAAGTCGCCAAGTAAACTAATAATACGTCCTGTCAGCGGTGACTCCGATCCACTGAGGCTGACCAATGCTTCGCCGCCAGGGATCTCCAACACCGGCAACCGATTCACAGGAATCGACACTCGCACGTAAAAGCTATCCGTCGAAACCACATGTGCAACATCGCTACCAATGCCCGCCAGAGAGCCAACCTCAACAAACTTCTCCAACACCTGCGCATTAAACGGTGCAGTAATCTCGGTACGCGACAAATCCAAACGCGCTCGATCAACCGCCGACTGCGCACTCCGCTGCATCGCTTGCGTCTGTTTTAACTGTGGTTCACGCAGCGCTAAAGATGAACTCTCTGCCAAGATATCGCTGGATTCACCAAGCAACTGCCACTCTCGACCTGCGACTCGTTGAAAGCCCATCTCCAATTCCAACTCTGCCTCGCGTAGCGCCAGGGTGCTCTGTGCCTGCGCTAGCTGCAGCTTATAATCATCAGCTTCGACTTGTGCGAGAACAGTGCCCGCAGCGACATGCTGGCCTTCTAAAAAGTCCGCTGCTATCTCGACCACTTGGCCACTGACTTGTGCCTTCAGCTTTACCTCACGGGCAGCAACCACGAGCCCCATACCCTCGACACGAACGCCGGCATTTGCAACAATCAGCGGCTCAATATCGACCAGCACTTGCATGGCACGAGGCTGGCGTTTCTTTGCCTCAGGTCCACTCGCCTTGAGCCCCGCCATGACGAGACAAGCAATACCAATGATAACAAGACAAGTGATAAAAATTATGAGTTTAGACTTCATAGCTTAAAGGTCGGGAGTTGTCCGCCAAGCGCTTGATGCAGCGCAATACGGGCTTTAAATAAATTAGCAACTTGGCTGATTTCATCGCGCTCAAGATTTTGCACTGAGACAAGAGATGAAATGACATTTAAATAATCACTCAGCCCATTGGCGTAACGATTGCGCGCAGCAGAAAGCGTCTGCCGAGCGAGACCAAGCTCCGCTCGGAGTGCTTCCAGTTGCTCACGAACTTTCCGCTCCAGCATCAGCGCATCTTCAACTTCCTTAAAGGCAATCAGCACTGTCTGCCGATAGTTTGCGACTGTCTCGTCGACGACTGTCAGCTGTTTTTTAACTTCCAGCTTGCGACGTCCGCCGTCCAGAATCGGTGCAACAATGCGTCCAGTAAATTTACCAAGCCAGTCGTCGAACAGATCTTCAAAGACCTCTACTCCAGTCGAAGCACTTAGACCAAGCGAAACACTCGGTAAACGATCTGCTTTTGCAAGGGCGACATTCCAATCCGCCGCCTCGATCCGTCGCAACGCGGCACGTACATCAGGGCGTTGCTCCAGCAAATCGCTCGGCACCCCGACGCTCGGCATCGGTGCCAGCGTCGGGGTGGTTTGCCAATCGATCTGCAACGGCTCAGAGGCAGCTTGGCCTAATAAAAGGTTGAGCGCATGTTGCGATGCGGTGCGTTCCGCCTCCGCGCGTGGAATATTAGATCGGGTACGAGCGACGCTCTGCCGCTGCTGATAGACGTCCAAGGAATTTGCCTGTGAGTTCCGGAAACGCAGCTCAATCAACTCCAACTGTGTACGGTTAATCTCCAACTGCTGTTGCAGCAAGGCAACACGATGCTCCGCCTCAATAATCTCAATCCAACGATTTGCGACGTTCGCAGAGATCGTCAACGCAGTGCTTTGCAAATCATCGGCCGCGGCCACCGCGCGTGCTTCAGCCGCACTTTGAGTCGAGCGAATCTTGCCCCAGAGATCGAGATCATAATTTATGTCCAACCCGGATTGGTATTGATTCGAAGCCGTATCACCCTCGTTGCGCCACGTGCGATCATAGCCTGAGGTAAGCGATAGCGCTGGATATAAATTGGCGCCCACTTGAAGTGCCGCGGCTTCTGATTGACGCAGACGTGCCCACGCCTGCGCGATATTTAGGTTGTCTGTAAAGGCACTCGCTTGCAACGCGTCGAGATCGCTGCGATTAAATGCGCTCCACCACACCGCATCCAGTACCACAGTTGGAGTTGCCAGCCTCGAGCCACTAAATGCTGATGGCAACGCTTGTAAGTCTGCCGACTCGCGTTGGGCCGCAGTGTAACAGCCCGAAAGAATCAATACAGGAGCCAAACACACAGCTAAGGTTTGAATTAAAGTCGCTTTCATCACTGCTTATTTGCCTCCAACATACCCATAAGTCCTGCCAGTGAAAATTGATAAATATGCGCTGCAATCGTCTCTGGATTCGGCAGGCACAACTCCGGGGTCGCACCCATTTTACGAATCAAACGAGTAAAGTTATAAAACTGAAATTGAGCAACGACACTGACCATTGCCAAGTGCACCTGCTGCGCCGGGACCCTCGGTCCCAGAATACTAAAAACGATGTTCGACATCTGTGCCTCGTTTTGACTGATCAGCTCCGAAAAAATCATATCGATTGCAAAAGTCGGCTCGGCGAACTCCTTTGCAAGCATCCGGCGTAAATATCCGGCGTCCGAGCGGCTGAAAATCTGAGAAATCAACGCCGCAATATGGTGCCGCAGGCGCTGCTCGGGCGACACCCCCTCGTGAACCAATACCACTAGAAACGCCGCATTGGTCTCCTCTGAAGCAACTCGGAGCACTGCCACATAGAGAGCTTGCTTATTGCCAAAATGGTAATTCACCGCCGCGATATTCGCCTCAGCCTGCTCAGAAATGGCTGCCAGCGTGGTCTTCTCGAAGCCACGCTCAGCAAACAAGGTCATCGCCACCTGCAACAAACGCCCGCGCGTTTTCTGTTCTTTAGCTACTCCCATCGCTTCAAATTAAATGATTTAAACGTACACCTGAATCTTTTGTTTTAAAAAATGCAAATAAAGTTCTACGGCCTAGTATTGAGCAGTTCATCGAAAACCGCCAAACCGCTACTCCTGATTCATCAGAAAGCCTAAATGATGTAGTAGTTGCTGATTTAGCGAAGTGACGATCAACACTGATGTGGCGAAAAAGATGATGACTGCATTCGCGACCGCATCACTAAGTCCAGAATTTGCATACTGCGATAAACATCAACAAAACGATCGGGCAGACCACTTTTTTGACTGAGCAACCTATCAGCGCATCCGTACACAATGAATGCATCAGACTCATAGGCTCTCGGCTTTTAAGATGCAGCGTAACTTGCAAACAGGTCAGTCGCGCCCTTAAACCCATAAAATAAGATAAAAATGTTGCAGCCCCCGTTAATGAGAGTAGGTCTCATTAACATCTAAAGAACCCTCTTGTCACACTGCTATTTTCGCTTGAGCCCGTAATACCGCACAACACAAACAATACACTTCATTGAAGCGCACGCATACAGGCATCGCACTGCAAGGCAATCAACCAGGCCTCACAATATCCTGCCCATTTCAGCCTGCGCAAATACTGAGTTGGAACGACTCACACAGTGAGTTTTCTGGCAGACTGGTATCAATCAAAGAAGGCCTTGATTACCTCAGTCTGGAACTCCGCATTGATAGCCCACTATCGATCAATATTGACTTTACGGAGGAACGCTTAGTACTCGGATACGTGAACTCAGGCTGGGCAAAAGCAGAGGCAATCCACGGCAACGTCGAAAAACTCGAGCCCGGGCAATGGTTTCGCTTTTCTAGTTCTGCATTATGCCTTGACCGCACCAGCGCAGAAACCGCCCACATCGATTTGATTCTCTGCTCACAGGAGCTCACTCGTTTGCTGGTGGATATTGGTACAGATGCCGAGCGACTCACAGACTTCGAACAGTTCGCCAATGGAGCCGTCGCGGTACCCTTCAACAGTGGACAAATGAACAGCAACGCATTTGAAGCCTCTAGGCAGATCGCAAACTCATCGATCGATGGACTTCGTCACCGCCTGCAACTCGAATCGAATGTGCTTTCATGGATCGCCGAAATCGTGAGCCAATCAAAAAAAAGCGATCCATTTAACCGCACCCTAAATGCAAATGACCGCGATGCAATGACTCGAATTATCGAGGAGATGCGCAATGATCCGGGTCGCGAATATTCAATCAATGACCTTTGCAAGCTTAGCTGCCTGAACGAACATAAATTAAAATTGGCGTTCAAAAGCACCCTCGGCAAAACTGCGTTTACGTTTTTACGTGAAGTTCGAATGAACCATGCCGCCGAACTATTAAAGAATGATCGACTTAGCGTGATTCAAGTCGCGAACGAGGTGGGATATTCAAACGCCAGCCATTTTGCCAGAGCTTTTAAAGACCGACACGGCTTGCTACCGAAAGCCTATCAATGCCTACAAAGGCTATCATAAGTGCAGCAAACGAACGACATGCAGGGAGTGCCTAGGCAGTTGAGCTCAATCAGTGTTCGGTCACCTCAATTAAAAAACACCCAACATGAGGGTGAGTTAGCGGCCTCGTATCAGCAAACTGCAATACATATCACAAGGATGATCGATCACATCCTCTACAAGTCCTAGCTGCACCAATACTCCTTTGCGCATGATCGCTATACGATCAGCAAAATGACGCGCATCGGCAGGATCATGTGTGACTAAAACGCCAGTGATTTTTTTCTGATGTAAGATAGCACGTACCTGTTCACGCAAATCCGCAGTGAGCGCTACGTCTAGATTACTATAAGGCTCATCAAGTAAAATTATATCGGGCTTGGCGGCTAATGCTCGAGCCAATGCGACACGCTGACGCTCTCCACCAGATAATTCATGCGGGTAACGTTGGAACTTCCCATCTAGTTGCACCAATTTCAGATACTCTTCAACTCGATCTTGGAGTTCACTTTTGGGTAACTGCCCCATTGCATACCCTAGGTTTTGAGCGACCGACATATGCGGAAAAAGTGCTCCTCCTTGAAATACGAGTCCAATTCGGCGTTTTTCTGGAACCACCCAATCTTTATCGCCAAACAAACATCCACGGTTAGTACGAATCAAGCCACGATCCGGAATTTCTAAGCCTGCGATCATACGTAGCAAGGTGGTCTTACCGCTGCCACTTTCACCGACTAAGGATAACAGCTCGCCAGCAGCCACACGAAAAGTGACATCCTGCACCGCAGGAACATTGTTCCCTGAAAAAGATTTGGAAATATTTTGTACTTCTAACATGATTGACGCGCCTCTTTATCAACCCAGCGCTCAATCACAAGCAAGCCCCAAACCCCTAGCGCAATAATCAATAAAGAAGGTAGCGCACAGTCATAAATGTAACCCTCTTTGGCAAAGCCGAATGCAAAAGTCGCTAGTGTTTCGAAATCACTTGGACGTAGGACTAAAGTAAGCGGCAGTTCTTTCATGATATCGATAAAAACCAATGTAGCACAGGCCAAAACATGCACACGCAACAATGGCCAGTGTATGCGAATCAGACTTTGCCAGTTCCCTTGCCCAAGCGTACGAGACGCTTCATGTAATGTGGAACAAACACCCTGCATGCTAGCATTCAATGGCTGATAAGCGACAGTCATGAAGCGCACCATGTATGCAAAACTAATGGCGAACAAACTGCCGCTCAGAACCAGCGATAGCGATAAGTCGGATAACAACTGGTCTATGCCGCCTAACAAGGCCATGACTCCAATAGCAGTCACCACACTCGGAATAGCATAACCAAGTGTTGAAGCCTGCACCAATTTGCACACTTGTGAATGGCGATGGACTCGGACACTAAATGCTAAGAAAAAGGCAACTAAACTGAGCAAAAGCGCAGTGATGGAAGCCAAAGTTAGGCTGGTGAGTGCTTGTTTGAAAAAAACTGCAAAATTAAAGCCCTCTGTCGCAACGACAGCCCAATAGCCTAAACGTAATACTGGGAATACAAATCCAACAATCACCGGCAGCGCACAACAAAGTACCACGCCCCAAGCACCTCTCCATTGCAGCCGAACGCGTCGGTGCGTAAAGTTGGCCTGCGCGCCTTCAACATATCGCAGGCGATTGCGTTGCCAGACCTCGACAGCTAATATTACAAATACGATCACCACCACAATCACCGCTAAACGTAAGCCCGAGGCGCGATCTCCGAGTCCAAACCAAGTGCGAAAAATACCCTCAGTCAATGTCGGGACACCAAACAAATTCACCGCACCGTATTCATTCACCACCTCCATCACAATCAGGCTCAGGCCGGCAATTAAAGTCGGTCGCGCCATGGGCAAGGCAATCCGCCTAAAAATTGAGCTCGGTCGTTTCCCAAGCATTCGACCTGCCTCAAAATAAACCCCCTGCTGCTTGGAGAAAGCCGAACGTAAACCCAAATACAAATAAGGATAAAGCACTGAGCTTAGCAAAAGGATCAACATACCATAGCGTATCAAGCGCTCGACCCACTGCGAGGCATCAAATCCCCACATCTGACGAACTTTAATAATCAGCGGGATCGACCATTCTAATACATCAAAATAAGTAAATGCCGACGCAAAGGTCGGCACTGCCAGCGGCATGACCAATGCCCACTTCCAAAAGCGTCGCGTAGGAAACTCGTACGTCGCCACAAACCATGCCGTCGGCAGCGCGAAGAGAATACTGACTAGACTGACGCCCAATACCAGGATCAGGGTATTTAACAGATAGCCAGACAGCACCGTGCTCACCAAATGCTGCCATTCTTGAGTGGGCTGAAAAACTCCGATAAAAACAGCGATCAGTGGAGCGAGTAACATCAGCGCACACAACACCACTAAACCCGACCAAAGATCGATTCGCGGTCCCCGAACGCCTTCGGAACGTAGAGTTACTCCCATCCGGCTTGATTGAAACAGCGTATTGCGTCTGCATTCAGCTCGCCCAATCGAGCCAAGCTGATCGGATCCGCCTTAAATGTCCCCCATTGCTCTAGTAGCGGCGACCATTTAATATCTGACACGACGGGGTATTCATAGGTAGCCCCGGTGAAGGCGAGCTGCGCTTCATCCGTCGCTAAATACTCTAGGAATCTCTGTGCTGCTTCGACTTGATCACTCCCGGCAACCAGCCCAGCACCACTGACATTTACATGAGTGCCGCGTGCCGCTTGATTCGGAAAAAAAACCTTCAACTGTGCGGCGACAGCACGATCTTTCTGATTATCCGAATTTGCCAACAGCCCAAGGTAATAGGTATTGACGATTGCTACATCCGCTAAGCCAGCAGCGACCGCACGCATTTGATCACGATCACTTCCTTGCGGTGTACGCGCCATATTTTGACGGACAGCCTTCGCCCACTGCAACGCTTGCTGCTTGCCGTTGGCATCGATCATAGAAGATAGCAAAGATTGATTATATACATTTGCAGAAGAGCGCACAAGCAGCCGGCCACGCCATTCAGCACTAGCAAGGTCTTCATAAGAACTCAGTTCATCCTCACTGACACGGTCCGGCGCATAAACAAGCACGCGTGCACGCTGAGTAAAACCAAACCAATAGCCCTCAGGCTCACGCAGGTTGGCAGGCACGCGCTGTTCCAAGAATAGCGACTTTAGCGGCTGTAACACACCTGCCTCGCGCGCCTGATGTAAACGTCCCGCATCTGAGGTAATCAGAATATCTGCGGGCGTCTGATCTCCCTCGGCCTTTAAGCGCTCGAGCAAAGCACCCGCCTTACTTTTCACCACTTTAACCTCAATGCCAGTCTGCTCGGTGAATTTATCAAACAGCAATACATCACTTTCGTAATGCCGGTAACTGTAGATCGTCAATGCATCTGCCAGCGACGCTGAGCAGAATAAAAATAGACTGAGAGTGTAAAGGACGAGCGCTTTCATTGTGATAAAAAAGAATAATAAACAAGGGCATAGCCCTCTGTACGAGAATAACAAGACTAACAAATAATCACCACAAAAACTACACCAATCAGGAGTAAAATAACTCCATCGCGGAGATAAACTAAGCCACGAATTACCTAAATCAGCTAATTTTGCTCCGCGCTCGGGCAGAAACTGGAGCAGTCATGTGCTAATATTCGTCACAAAATACCGAGCTGATAGGCTTGCTTCCGAGCAAATCAAACTATGAGATTCTGTCTCAACTTCAAAGAGCCCGCCATGGAAATCCACAAACACATCTATATCAACAGCTTTGCCATCCTTAGCCTCGCGATTTCGGCATCTGGATCGGTCGCCCTCGAATCCACCCGCACTGCGGTGAAGCAGTGGGTTGCGACAGAAAAAGCGTGCTCCAGCGAAGCCATCCTATGGCAAGAAGCTCAAATCCTGCTGAATGACCTCACCCAAGTCACCCACGCGGAGATCGCGACACTCAATCAATCAATCAAGGAAATTGAAGTGACGACGACGAGTGCAGATGCCGTGCGTGTTGATTTAGTCAACGAACAACAAACACTACAGATAGCCCGCCAGCAGATCTCAAAATTTCTCATCGAAATTGAGCCAAAGTTAACCGATTTAAGGCCGGCACTGCCCGGACCGCTTAGCACTAAACTCACCAGCCTGTTTCAACGCATTCCAAATGATTCCAGCAACACGACACTTGGGATCGCCGAGCGCATGCAAACTATCGTTGGCATTTTAAATACAATTAACAAATTTGACCGCGCCATTACCGTGCATGAGGAAATTCGTACGCTTGGCGACGGCAGTCAGGGCGAAGTGGAAAGCGTCTACGTGGGCTTAGGCGTCGCCTACTACCGCACACGTTCTGGCGACGACGCCGGCTATGGGCAACCGCACATCAGCGGTTGGCAATGGAACTCTCAACCCGAACTATCCGCCGCAATTGCCGAAGTCATTGCGATCGCCAACAATAGCACACAAGAAGCCCGTTTCATCGCACTTCCGGTCGAGCTGCAAAATTAGTGCCTGTGATCTCTTTAAAATCTATACTCTTCCTCAGCTTTAGTTTACTCGCCCTTGCGACTGCATCCTTCGGCCAAGATCTCGCCAGCCTACAGGCAACTCAGCAGTCCAAACTCGATGATGCCGTACGCCGTCTGACTGCACAGCGCCTGCAAATCAATGAGCAACAGATCCCATTGGCTCGCAACCTGCGTCAGCTCGAGGTACAAGCCAAACAACTGCGAAAGGCACTCAGCGAAGCACGCAGAGCAGACGACAGCCGCAGCCTGAATCTGAAAACACTTCGCAACAACGTCGAAGCACTTCGTCAAGAGTACAACTACATCACCAGCTCCCTACTTAGTGAATACAATAGCAGCTACGAAAGTAATCTGTCAGTCGGCGAACTGGCCAATTACGGCGAAGACATTCGAGCGCTCAACCTGCTACTCGAAAATCCGGATGCCACTCGCAGTGATCGCCTCGAATCCTCGCTAAGCCTGATCAACGACTCAGTCGATCGCATTAATGAGCTGCTCGGCGGCAAGCGTTACGCGGGACAGGCACTCAACTCCGAAGGTCGTTTAACCAATGGGCAATTCCTACAACTCGGGCCACTGCTTTATTTTAGCGGCGATGAATCAGGAATCATCAAGGAAACCAAAGCACTGCAGGCTCGTATTCATTTAATTAATACAGAGTCATCCACTCATATCGCCGCAATCTCTGAAAGCGGCGAGGGCAAACTGCCTATGGACCTAAGCCTAGGCAATGCACTGGCGCTACAAAGTACCAAAGACAGCCTGCTGGTACACTTACAAAAAGGCGGCATCTGGGCCTATCCAATCATCCTATTTGCATTGGTAGCAACCATAGTCGCACTGTTTAAATTCGTGCAGATAATGACAATCCGCCAACCCGCACCGAATACGATTTACGACATTGCCAAGTTACTGCGCGCAGATAAACAAACTGAGGCCTTACAATTGGCCCAAGCTCAACCGCTTCCCGCCCGTGAAATGTTGGTACAGGCAGTCGAGCATAGCGATGAGTCGATCGAACTAGTCGAAGAAGCCATGTATGAGTCGATGCTCAATACACAGCCAAAACTGGAGCGTTATTTAAATATTATCGCAGTCACTGCATCGGTCGCCCCACTGCTCGGACTACTCGGCACCGTGACGGGCATCATCAAGACTTTTAACCTGATGCGCGTGTTTGGCGCGGGCGACCCGAAACCACTCATCTCTGGAATTTCTGAAGCACTCATTACCACCGAACTGGGCCTAGTATTGGCCATCCCCGCACTGATCATCCATGCCCTACTCGCACGCAAGGTGTCTGGCGTCATGGCCCATATAGAAAAGCTCTCAGTCGCACTGCTCAACACCCTGTCTCGAAATAAATAAGCCCCGCTCACAGTGTTCAACAACCCTCACAGCCTTTATCTTGAAGCCCTACGCGTTTGGACCGCAGGGGGTTGGCTGATGCTACCATTATTAGGGTTAGCAGTCTTCATGTATTACACTGCGCTGGATCTTTACTTACGCCTAAGGATGCACTTTTTACTACGCAGTCAGGTATATCAACTCTCGGACGAGGCACTTAAATCTGCGCTCTCAGATAAATTAACACTATTAAAACGCTTACTGCTGCCCGAGGCAAAATCGACACTTGAAGTACGGCGACACTTTAAACAGGTACGTCAGGAATATCTCCCCATCATCAATCGCCGCATTCGCTTCCTCGCTATCATTATTACCGCAGGACCTCTCGTCGGACTGCTGGGCACAGTTACTGGCATGCTGGTCACTTTTAGCGGCATGGTCGGCGCGCAAGGCACTAAATTTGACAATATGATTGAAGGTATCTCGGAAGCCTTAATTACCACTCAGACCGGCCTACTGATCTCAATTCCAGCATTGGTCGTGCTGTCCTTCATTATCCAGCGCCGCAACCAACTCGAACGCTGTATTGCGCGTCTCGAATATTACAACGTGACCCTCGCCTCCAAATGAAATCACGCCGACTCATATTTTCACAATCGCAAAAAGCCGATGAAATCAATGTCTCCCCACTCATTGATATTGTCTTCATCCTGCTCATTTTCTTCATCGTCACTACCGTTTTTGTCGAGGAGACAGGCGTAGATGTGCAACGCCCGGAGGCGGCCTCAGCCAACGACCTAGAGAAAAACTCGATTTTAATCGCAATCACAGACGATGGCCAAATCGTTTACGGCGGCAACGAAATCGGCAGCAATGGAGTGCGTGGCATTGTAAAGCGACTGCTCCTGCGCGAACCAGACATGCCAGTCATCATTCAAGCCGACAAAACTGCATCGGTGGATCTGTACACCAAAGTACACGATGAAGCGGCCCTCGCCGGTGCAACCAGTATCCATTTGGCAACCACCCGATAATGGAACAGGCACTGCCAGTCGAGCACAACAAAGCCCGCGCGCCGCTCGCGCTGCTAGGGGCACTGCTCATGTCGCTGCTGGTTTTTCTAGCGATTCCGGTCACTCAGCACTTCGGGAATCTGCGCAGCAATATGATTGAATTTCGAGAAACACTGACGATCACTCCTCCGGCACCCATGCTGCTGCCTCCACCCCCCGAGCAAGTTCAGCCACGCGAACCAGAGCCGAAGCCTGAATTTAAACAACAATTACAAGATTTCAGCCTCAATCAGTTGGAATTGTCCCTCAATCCAAGCATCAGTGGCGCATTAAAAATCGGTATTTCCAAAGCAGGCTTTGCGACCGAAGTCGATGCCCTCAGCGAGATTCAAAAGCTTTTCACCTTTGCAGATCTACAAAGTTCCCCACGTATTATTAACAGCCCAAGCATCGTCTACCCTCGCGAACTAATACGCCGCGGTGTTCGTGAGGGACTGGTACTCGTCAAAATCGAAATCGACACCAAAGGCCGTGCCCGGGTACTGAAAATCGTATCTGCCACTGACCCACGCCTTATCTCAGCGGCAAAAGAAGTTATCCGTAAAGCTCGCTTCACGCCACCCAAGGTGGGGGGTGTACCACAGATAGTACACGGCGAATGGCCGATTATACTGCGCGCACCTTAATTAAATTTTACATCTATTTTTGTCATGACTCGACACATCCTACTTTTTTTATTCCTGCTTTCTGGTGTTGCTCACGCATCGCCAAGCTTCGACTTGGTCGACACCAACCCCAATAGTGCCGAGTTCAAACAACGCTTCTACGGCAGCTTTGGTATTAACTCCGCGATCGAACCCATCCTGACCCAAGCAGACCGACCACTCTATGAGTCGATTGCGCCCCACCTGCAGAAAAAGCCAGAAAAGGCTATCGAGTTAGCCAAACAGGGCATCACTAAAAACAGTAATGCCGCATTCGACTATCTGGTCGGCAGCCTTTACTATATGCAAGGCAACTACAGTGACGCAGCCGCTTACCTAAATACCGCGCGCAAAAAATTCCCTGATTTTCGTCGTGCACACCGCAATCTTGCACTGATTTACATCCAACAAGATCGCTACGAAACCGCAATCAAGCATCTATTACGCGTGATTGAGCTAGGTGGGGGGGACGGTCAAAGCTACAGTATGCTCGGCTATGCGTACCTCACCCAGGAAAAATACCAATCCGCCCTCAGCGCCTACCAACTCGCACGCATGTTCCTGCCCGACAGCATGGATGTGCGCCGTGGTGAAGCACAATGCCTACTCATGACTCAACAATTCGGTGCGGCCATCGCACTCTTCGACGAACTCATCAGCGAGCACCCAAACGAACAAGACTACTGGCTCTTTCAAGCCAATGGCTACCTCTCGCAGAACCAAGTGCAAGACGCGATCGCCAATCTGGAAATTGCTCATACCATTGCGCCTCCAAGTGCATCCAGTCTCAGCCTACTCGGTGATATGTATCTCAATCAGGAGATGCATGCACTGGC
>Ga0066605_10001433_pt1 | contig 15798 bp, 15 predicted proteins | sample SaaInlLV_DNA_10m_FD_60385 | JGI IMG/M metagenome (GOLD analysis project Ga0066605, IMG submission 60385) | Marine microbial communities from expanding oxygen minimum zones in the Saanich Inlet - SI075_LV_DNA_10m | ecosystem: Environmental > Aquatic > Marine > Unclassified | place: British... | reverse complement strand
TGTTTTTGATATATGTGCTTTGATTCTGATCTGTATATTTACTAGTGGCCAGAAGAATAATGCAGAAATTTGATTATGTGATTCAAATGCAATTGATTTAGGAGAACCATAGTTGCTAAAAAAAATAAATTCCTTGCCATCAACTAACTTCAAGTTAACAAATCTAGAATCTACTTCATTATTATATTTATTATAAGAAGAAATTGAAACTGCATCAGCATTAGATTGACCAGATTTTTTAGCAAGAATAAATTTTTCTTTAAAAATTTGATATGGCTCTTCTTGAAGAGAATTTCTAAAGACTATCATTGCTAATATTATATAACAATAAAGCCTTATGTAGGTTCAAGATCATAATTTCAGCCATAACTTTTTAATAAAAAATTGAGGAATCTTTAATAAGTTTTTACCTAACAGGCCTCTTATAATAGGAATATTATTTTCAGACATTGAAGTTTTATCTTCAATTGTTTTCTTTACAATATTAATAAAGCTTCTATTGCTTGTGCCTCCTGTGCGCATTCTTATAAGCACAGATGGTATGTATTCAGGCTTTATGTTTCCACTCCAAAGATAGCGTAACATTGAATCATAATCAGCAGATATTTTATATTTAAGATTAAAGCCACCTAAATCAATGTATTTTTGTCTTCGCATATAAAATGTTGGGTGAGGAGGCATCCAGCCATTTTTAAATTTATTTTTATTATAATCTCCACTTTTCCATTTACGAACTATTTTTGAAGTATCGGATTTCGAAACATACTCCAAATCTCCATACGTTGCATCAATTATATTATCAACAAAACATCCTGCTACTTTTGTCAGCACATTTGTATCAAAAAAAATATCATCAGAATGAAGAAATCCAATAACATCTCCAGTTGCAGTTGAAATACCTTTATTTAAGGCATCATATATACCTTGATCAGATTCAGTGATAATAGTTAAAGGATTTTTTTTGTATAGCTTTACTAATTTAAGAGTATCATCGGTTGATCCTCCATCAACAATTATGTGCTCAATGTCTTCATAGTCCTGGCTATTTAAAGATTTTAATGTGTCAACAATTGTTAAAGCACTATTCCAAGTAGCTGTAATAATAGAAATTTTCATATTTTTATAGAGATATTAAAGTAAATTATTTAACCTCTAAAGTTTTTTTGATTTGCCATAAACCATTCATAAGTATTTTTCAGTCCATCTTTGAGTGCTATCCTGGACTTCCAGCCCAGTGAGTTTATTTTAGAAACATTCATAAGCTTTCTTGGTGTTCCATCTGGCAAAGAATTATCAAAAAAAATTTTTCCTTTAAATCCGACTACATCTGCGATGTTATAAACTAAATTTTTTATTGCAATATCCTCCCCTGTTCCAATATTGATATGGCTAGACATGGGTTCAGTGAATTTTTCATATTTTGATTTATCTAGCTCCATGACATGCAGACATGCATCTGCCATATCATCTACATGAAGGAATTCGCGCATGGGTTTTCCAGAGCCCCATGCCAAAACCTTTTCATAACTACCTAATTTAGCTTCATGAAAACGTCTAATAAGGCCTGGTATAACATGGCTATTTTTTGGGTGAAAATTATCATTAGGGCCATAGAGATTTGTTGGCATAATAGACCTATAATCACGCCCGTACTGCCTGTTAAAACTTTCACAAAGCTTAATACCAGATATTTTAGCAATTGCATATGGTTCATTTGTTGGCTCTAGCTTACCAGTAAGAAGGGAGGATTCATTTATAGGCTGTTCTGCAAATTTTGGGTATATACAAGATGAGCCTAAAAATAAAAGTTTCTCGACACCAAACAGGTTAGCAAAATGAATTATATTAGATTGAATCATTAAGTTTTCATAAATAAAATCTGCTGGATAATTATTATTTGCATCTATGCCACCAACCTTTGCAGCTGCTAAAATAACTTGATCTATTCTAATTTCTTTAAAGAAATTGCTTACATCAGTTTGAGATATTAAGTTAAGTTCTTTTTTAGAGCGAGTTATAATTTCATAACGTTTATTTTTTTCAAGAAGGCGGATAATCGATGAGCCAACCATGCCTTGATGTCCTGCAACAAATACTCTAATTTTATTCATTTATACTTAAATATTATTAACTTGAGCCTTCTTGTGGAATACTAATTTTATGACCATGGCGTTTTAACAAAATGTTTTGCTTAGCTTTTTTTATGTCTGATAAAATCATCTCTTCACACATTTCTTCAACACTAATCTCAGGTGTCCAGCCAAGCTTAGCTTTTGCTTTTGAGGGGTCTCCAAGTAAGGTTTCAACTTCAGCAGGCCTAAAATAGCGAGAGTCTACTCTTACGATTGTGTCTCCAACACTTACTGCTGGCGAGTCAATTCCTTTAACTGAGATCACTTTTGCAGTTTCATTAACACCTTTACCTGTAAACTCTAGCTCAATACCGAGTTTTTTTGCAGACAAGGAGACAAAATCACGAACAGACATTTGTTTGCCAGTTGCTATAACAAAATCTTCTGGCTCCTCTTGTTGCAACATCATCCATTGCATTCGAACATAATCTTTAGCATGTCCCCAATCACGAAGAGCATCCATATTACCTAAATATAAACATGATTCTAGACCTTGACCAATATTTGATAGAGCGCGAGTAATCTTCCTTGTTACAAATGTTTCTCCACGTCTAGGGGATTCATGATTAAATAAGATACCATTACATGCATAGACTCCATATGATTCTCGGTAATTTACTACAATCCAATAAGCATACATTTTTGCAACTGCATAAGGTGAACGGGGATAAAATGGTGTTGTTTCACTTTGAGGTATTTCTTGCACTTTGCCATATAGCTCTGAAGTTGAAGCCTGGTAAAATTTAGTTTTATTTTCAAGCCCTAAAAGACGAATTGCCTCAAGCAAGCGAAGTGTTCCAATTGCATCAACGTCAGCTGTATACTCTGGGCTTTCAAAAGAAACAGCAACATGAGATTGTGCACCCAAATTATAAACTTCATCAGGCTGAATATATTTCAATAGTCTAGTCAGGTTAAGAGAATCCGTGAGATCTCCATAGTGCAAAAAAAACATAGGATTACTCTCATGAGAGTCTTGATAGATATGATCGATACGATCAGTGTTTAAAGAAGATGCCCTTCGTTTTATACCATGTACTTCATATCCTTTTTCTAACAAAAATTCAGCTAAATATGAGCCATCTTGTCCTGTTACTCCAGTAATTAAAGCTTTTTTCATTAATTTTTCCTATTCGTTGTGTTCAATGTTAATCCATTGTAGCTAACTATTATGTAACATTGAAATATATGGCAGAGAAGGTTTTTATAAATATACATTTTGACTGCTAGAAATCTTATATTTTAAATTAAAAGAGACATTAAAGATAAAGATGTATGTGATGTTTAAATATTTTGCTCTTCCAGTAATTTCCTGAAATAAGGAATAGTTTTATCAAGACCATCATCTAGTTGAATTCTTGGCTCCCAGTTAAGGAGGGTTTTTGCAAGATTTATTTCTGGCCTTCGCTGCCTGGGATCATCAGAAGGCAATGGTTTATGAACAGTATTGGATGTAGAATTTATTTTTGAAAGAACGACTTCTGCAAGCTGCTTTATAGTAAATTCCGTGGGATTTCCAAGATTAATTGGCCCTTGAACGTTATCATTACTCTTCATCAAAAATATTAAGCCATCCACTAAATCGTCAACATAACAAAATGATCTTGTTTGATTGCCATTGCCGTACAATGTAATTTCATCACCCTTTAATGCTTGAACAATAAAGTTTGACACAACCCTTCCATCATTTGGATGCATATTGGGGCCATATGTATTAAATATCCTTGCAACTTTTATTTGAACATTATATTGTCGTGAGTAATCAAAAAAAAGGGTTTCAGCACAACGTTTGCCTTCATCATAACAAGATCTAATTCCAATTGGATTAACATTGCCCCAATAAGTTTCAGTCTGAGGATGTATTTCGGGATCTCCATATACCTCACTTGTGGATGCTTGCAGCACTTTGACTCCCAACTTTCTTGCAAGATCAAGAGCATTTACTGCACCTATGTATGAGGTATTTATTGTTCTTATTGGGTCATGTTGATAGTGAACTGGTGATGCTGGACATGCTAAATTATATATCTCATCAACTTCGTAAGAATATGGATTAGTAACATCATGGCGGACTAATTCAAAATCAGGATTAGATAAAAGATGTACAACGTTTCTTTTTGATCCTGTAAAAACATTATCTAAACATATTACTTCATGTCCGTTTTTTAAAAGTTTTTCGCATAAATGAGAACCAACAAACCCAGCACCTCCGGTGACAAGACTTCTCTTTTTATAAGCGCGTCCATTTAATTTCATAACAAAATTCCTTATGTTTTTTTAATATGCACATTTTACACATTAGTAGAGCACTAACAAGATATTAGCGTTTATATATTCTGAAATACAACCTTGGCAAGCTCCCTTTTTTTAAGGTTCTAAAAATATATTTTAAAATCCTAAACATTGATGATTTGTTTAACTTAGGCCTAAATAAAAAAAGGTCTGGATTTTTTCTTTCATACTCTCTCCATATACCAAAGTGAGACAGAAACAGCCTTGCTAGAGGGTCCCATGGTTTTGGGGCCCCTACAAAATGAAAAATGCCTTTTTCATAATCATGAATTGGTATTAACTCGCTATTTGGATTGACTTGGTTGTTATAATTTGCAGGCAATTTACCAATTTCTTTGTAAAGCATTGCATTTATGATGCTTTGATCAGCAGTTAAGACCTGATCAGAATTAGCTTTTCCAAACTTGATGGCTCGTCTAGAAAAATTACTTTTTCTTAGCATGTCTAAATTCATGACAAGAACACCTGTATTGCAATACATTAAATCCTCACTTATTTTAAGATTTTTGAATAGTAATTTTTCAAGCGATTCTTTCATTGAATAAACAGGCTTTGCAAGAATAGAGTTTGAGCCTAGCTCTACCCCTAATAGTGACGAGATATCGACATCAACAATAGTATCAACATCTATATAAATAACTTTACTTACGTGACAAACTTCTGGAATCAATAACTTTGCATAAGGGAACCTACTTTCAACCAATGGAGGCAATTCATGAAATCTTAGAGTGTCTATTGGAATAATCTCAATCTCTACATAAGGATACTTTAATCTAAGAGCTTTGACATGATTTGCAGAAACGGGTCTTTCTTTATCAGTTATGATGGATATTTTGATTGAGGAGTTTGTATTTTCAATAAGCGATGCTAATGAAATTAACAGTCCATAACTTACATCCAAATCTGCACAGTACACCACTTGTATTTTACTATTCATACTATGTCCTATCTTTAATTAATTTCTGAAGTTCTATCTGAATAAAGCAGTAAATTAAGTGAAAGTACCACATTTTATAAAAAGCATATGAAAAACCAGCTCGACCATCAAGGAAGCCTAGTCTAAATAAATAAGAATAAATAAAATAAGCAAAGCAAGAAAGCCAATGGCTTAAAATCTTGTACTTAACTTTTTGCCTAATTGTCCAATCTGAAACAGCACCATGATTATCTTTTTCTTTTGATAAAAACCGTTGAGCCTCCCATTTTGCATACTCAATATGTTTCTGCATAAAGTGATCTAGGCCTTTAAAATCATGATGATCAATAACTGAATTTATCTTCCCAATAGTTCCATTAATTATGGGGTGCTCATGTATCTCCATATCAAGATGAGATGTGCTCTGATCTATTACTTTTTCATACATGCCTTTGTCACGTCTAAATAATGCTAGTTTTTTTTGTCCATCTCCAAATTTAATTTTTTTTCCCATGAAATAATTCTGATAACTTATCCAAAATCCAGAGTAATGGGTGCCTTTATGTATAACGTTGAACAATTCGTTAACAAAATCTGTAGTTAGCACTTCGTCTGCATCTAGGAAAAATACCCATTGATACTTTCCAAATGAATTAAGTAAGAACCAATTTCTTTTTTTAAGATTTTTGCTATCCCATTTAAACTGTACAACTTTTGCCCCAAATGACTCCGATATAGTGCATGTTGAGTCGCTAGAGTTACTATCTACGACATATATATCATCAAATCTTTCTAAAGCTTTTAGACATCTTGAAATATTAGTTTGTTCATTTTTTACTGGTATGCATATTGTCACTGGGACTATTTTTTTTATCATATTTAGACTCATTAGTAATTTTAATATTGATTTACAAAGTAGATATTGATTTATAGAGGTTAAAAAATTCTAGTGCTATTTTTTCTTCTGAGAAATCTTTTTTCATCCACTCTTGGCCCTTGGCACCCATATTTTTAATGTCATCTCTCATAGAAATTTTAATAATCTCTTCATGAAGACTATGCTTTGATAAATCCATACAAACCCCGCATCCTTTTTCATCAAGACTTTTCCATGGTGTATTGTTAGTGGTTATTACAGGGAGGCCATGAGCTAAAGCTTCTGCAATCACAATCCCAAAATTTTCAGAATGTGAGGGTAAGCAAAACAGGTCAGCATCTAAAAATGCTTTCGTTTTTTTATGGCCAGACACTTTACCATGAAATATTACTTTCGATTGTATGCCTAAATCTGATGATATTTTTTTTAATTTTGATACGTAAACTGCATCACCGTCTCCGTAAATGTCAAGAAATATATTATTTGGCAATGCCTTCATTGCTAATAAAAGATTTTCTATTCCTTTTTTTTCATGAATTCTGCTCAAAAATAAAATTCTAAAGTCTTGTTTATTGTATTTATTAAGTTCTCTACTAATTGTATTAATCTCGTCGACTGAGGGTGGGGTTACTGGATTTGGTATTACGATATTTCTAAGTTTTGGGAAATTTTTCAACCCCAAATCAATTTCAATATCTGAAGTACAGTGCATATAAGTGTTTGTGTGAGCACAGGCATGAGAAATTTTTTCAAATAATAGCTTTAATCTTTTTTTTGAAACATTCTCCCATTGATGTGTGGCCTGAAAGCCACCTCTATTAGACCAAACTATAGGTTTAGATAAAATTCTACCTAAAAGTAATACTGGCAAAACATGAAATGAATATGGGCCAGTCAAATGAATTACGTCTGCATTGAGCATAGCTCTGGGAAGGTTTAAAAGCAATTGAAATGAAAAAGAAACGCCTCTTATACTCCGACAATAAAAAACCCTGTAGCCATTATTGCTTATTTGATTTCTATTGGTGAGTTTCATGCGTTTTGAGGATCCTGGAGATTCTGCATCTGTTGTTAGAACGTTTACCTCAACACCTATATTTGAAATACCGTCGCATACAGCCTTTGTAGAAAAAATTGGCCCGCCAAAAGAAGTGGCGGGCCAAAATGAAGAAACAACATGCAAGACTTTCATACTCTCACCCTAAACAAGTTTATTTTCTTTGATTAACTGTTCATAAAGATGAAATGCTGAAACATATTCGTCCCACAGCAATAGATTATGGTTCTCTAAGAGATTTATTTTCTTTTCATCTCTCCATTTACTCGGATGTAAATGTTGATTGCTTGAATTGAATACATCGTCATTAGTGATGCCATTATCAGAAAGTGAATTATAGGATGTGCTAAATCTTTTATTAAGTTTATCAATGGTTTTATCAAAATTATTAATAACTTCCTCGAACCTAATGAATAGTATGTTTTTTGAATGTAATAAAGGCTTGTAAAATGAGAGATACTGTTTTAATGAGCTTCTTAATAGTAGCTCTTCATCTTTTTTTGAGCACTCGGTTATAATGCCCAGCTGAAACCCATGCGCTAATAAAGAAAAAACTGCATCTGAAGGATTTCTGATAAGTACAACTACAGGTAAATTATATTTAACACCCATTAAAACATGCGCTGAACTATGAAAGTGAGTTGCAATTTTTAAATCTAATAAATTATTTGCTTGACTGAGTGCTTTTACAAAAAAGCTATTACTGCTTCTTGGGAACCCTTCAATTAAAAGATCATGAGATCGAGATGCTAACCTCTTATATGAAGGCCTATTGAAATGTCTTAATCTTTGAATAAACATGAACAATCGGGGCATTTTTTCTATAACAGCCTTACATTTATCAAAAATTAAAATTTGGTTAATTGTTCTCATTTATAAATCTCATTTTGGATACATAAAATATTCAGTACCTAAGGCGCATTATAACAAATAACAAAATGTTATTTTAATTGATTTGCTTTTCAATTTTATATTTACTTAGAGAGCTGTCCATTTTTTTTCGTTTTTTTAAAAAAAATAAAATTTATGAAATATATAATAAATATAAAGAAAATTAGGTTCCTTACAGTCGCTAGATAGCCAGAAAACTGATTACCGGTAAACGGCATCATAAAAATTAAGAATGGTATAAATATTAGTCCATTTTTTTTAAAATAGTAAGTTGAAAAATGCCAATACAGCAAACATATAAAAATATATATTAAGATTCCATATTCTGAAAAATACAGCAATAACAGACCTATATATGTTAAGGATGGATCATTTCCTACAGACAACAAATCACCCAGAAGATTTCCAATTGACGAAACTTTGTTTTGTGGGGCCCATATTATACTGGGTATGATTCTAAAAAAATCTTGCATAATAATTGCTGTGGAAATATGTATATCAGCATACTTATCAAGTATTTCTATCATAATCTCATGGCCTGATGCCAAACGATCGTTGAACTGTGCTCCAGATATCCTTGCTAATGAAATATCATTATTAAATATATTAGAGGTTGCATAATAAATGGCATCTAAAAAAGCAAAAGCACCTCTTTCTATATCTGCTTCTGTTTTTAAAAAAAACCTTATGAGTAATAAAAATTTACTTATAAGACTTAGTATAAAAGATGTGACAACTGAAAAAAATGTAACAATAAAAGAGAATTTCAAACGCTCGCGAATTGAATATAGATAATGGAAATTTAATACTCCTAAGCATAAAACTGAAATTATAAATTTTGTTCTTGACCCTTCAAGTAAAATAAGAAAAAGAAAAAAAGCTGGAACAAGCCAAGGCTTAAGATTCATTTTGAACTGGTTAAATGAATAAAATAAAAGAAATGGTCCAGTTAATGAGTATATTTGAACATACGAAGGAACCGTTCCATCTTGTAAAATAAAACTTCTCATCCATGTAAAATATACCCCATCACTTAAAGCCAATATTCTAAAAAATAAATCAACGCATATCAGAAATCTAATGCCTCTTATTTCCTTAAAACCTTCGATTTGAGGAAAAGTTATTAAGTTTAGAATTAAGCCTAAAAGAAAGAGAGCAACTGCAATCATGGCTATAATAAAATTTTCATGCCGATGCGTGCTGAGATAAATTGGATAACTAACAACCATGGGAAGCGCAATCAATAAAAAAATAAGATGAATGGCCAAAATCCAAGAAAAGTAACTAAAGGTGCTTTGCTAGAATACAAAGCAATTATTAGGACTAAGATCATCCCAAAAAACAATATCAACACTGATTATATCTTTTAATATCTCTCCTAAAAACAAATTTTAGGAATAGAAAATTTAAACCACAGATTTTATTATATGAACCAACATTAATTTTTTTTAGAGGCTTGTATGGATGTCCCCAATCAATGCAAAATCTCTCAAACTCATATTCAAAATTGTCAAAATTATAAATATTTATATTGGTCACCTTCTTACTGTTTTTATCTAGGCTTATAAAATCTATGCTTTTTTTGAAAGGATAAGTTAAAGCCCATAACCACAAGGGCATAATTTTCGCATAAAATACCCTAAGCTTTCTTCCTAGCCCTGGGCTAGTTTTTGATCTAATGAAAGCCCTTCCTGTTTTATAGAAATAATATTTAGATATGCATTCGCTTACAGGATGGCGAATAAATGCAAAGTATTGATAGGAATTAGATGAGTCACCAAGAATATTTACTATCTCAGCAAGACTGATATGCTTATGCACAATAGTATTTCCTGTTTCAGTATTTATAGTGTTTCGCAGAGTTTCATTGTCTTTACAAAGTTCAATCTCAATTGCTGTAGTGGCAGTTTTAGGGACTGCTATGAATAACTTTTTGTCTTTTTGTTTATGTAACATGATTATTTAATAATTTAATAAATTTCTGGCTATCATATAAGTAATAATTATTTAGATAGTCTTTAGCATTGCCTATGTCTGGGTAATTAAGAGTTAACAATTTTAAATATTTATTTAGCTTTCTGTCAGACCTAAGAATAATGTTTGCTCCAAACTTATATTTATATGCAACATTTAAAGCTAAAAGAGATGCAGAATAACGATTTGTTTCTATACTAGTATTAAGTAATGCATTTTTAACTCGAAGATGTTTAAAAACTTTTTTTAGCACATTATTTGGATTATTTTTAATTTCTTCATGATCAAGCACTAGAATATTTTTGTGAGGAAATATTGCAAAATATTTACTAAGATTTTCATAATAAAGTCCTCTTGTTAAGATGCCATAAATATCGTTATCATTTCTAATATTCATAACATAATCATCGAACCTGGTTGTATGAGAGATTCTAGCCAATCTTTGATGGTGATGAAATGCAGATATAGCTCTTTTAACAGGATCTCTAGTAATAAAGATCAGCTTAATATCTCGATTATAATTAAATATTCTTTCATGAATGTCATGTGGTTTATTTAGTATTTTGGGAGAATTGAGCCATGCATATGCACCAGTTTTTTCGCCTCTTAAATATTCAGATGAGGGAAATTTGCCATGATACCAATTAACTCCTTTATGAAATTTTTCATCGAAAAAGTGGAGCTCATCTTCATGACAGAATATATCAGGATGTTGTTGAAGAACTGATTGAAGCCAGGTAGTTGCTGATTTCTGCACTCCAGCTATTAAAAAATTTATCATCATTTGTATTATTCCAAAGTTTTATAATTTGTTGAAGAGCTATTTGCTCTGATTTGTAAAATTCTAATAGCACTTTTTTTGCATCTTGCGATAAGTCAGGGCGACCCTCAATAGAACCAAAAATATTTCTAATTAAACCCATCATTCCAAAAGATGGAATTCTAAGTCTATTCTTCATGCTATACAAAGTGTTCGCAATATTAAAAATTCTACTAGGTTTATAGAAAATTCCAGTATTTTTATGGCTTAGCTCAGAACAATTAAGGTCAGATATAGATAAAAAATTGCATATTTCTTGATTAACTACTTCTGAATCTGTTATATACCTATCAAAATAAAATAAATAAGTTTTGTTTTGTATGTAAAAATCGATTTTACTCAAAAAATGTTTTGCTGTTGCAGCAGTATGTAGAATGTTTTGTGGTGATATTTTATTTTCTTTTATTTCATTCCAATCATTAATTAGAATTTTACTGAGATCAGATTGAGTTCTTGATTTTGAGAGCTGGCCATAAATAGAAATAATCTGATTCAAATAATTTCTTCGAAATAAGAATAAATAAAGATCCCCTTTCAGCGAATTAATTTTTGAAATGAATGTATCTGATCTTAAATAACTTGTCGTCCCGTCAAGCATAAAAGCATTATCGGAATCTAAGTTATTTTTATATTTTGAGGATATATTGCTTATATCCGTTGCAAAAAAATTAGGCTCTTTTGAGTGGTAGCATGAAATATATTGTGATTTAGACAAAAAATCATAGATGCTTGTAGTTCCGCATTTAGGTGATCCCATTAGCAATATATATTTTTTTTTCATCAGCATGTAGGATATTTCATATTAAAAAATTTATATTTAATCATATTTAACGAGCAACATTTAAAGCATTTATGCCGTATTTGTAATTTTTTTTCATTACATAATAAGAGGATACCGCAATAAAGATTTTGCTTATTATCAATGCAAGCGCTGCCCCAAGCATTCCTATGAAAGGTATTAGCAAAATATTTAAAACAATGTTTAATATTGCTGAATATAATGAAAGTTTGCTAAGACTAGAAACTCCTCCAACCATAGCTAAGGCTTTTTCATTAATAGAGAATACAGAGGCCAGTAAGGTGCCAATAATTAAAATCGCAATTGGGCTAAAAGCTGCCTCAAATGTTTCTCCAAAAAAAATATTTAGAGCCCACGGCGACAGAATTAACAACCCTGCCATTATAATAAGCTGTGCAAATAAAACTAACTTATTTAAACTAAGAACTTCATTTTTAATAGTCTTTAAACCACTTTCATCCTGTGCTGATGCAAATTTTGGAGAGGCAACTATGCCTAAAGCTGAAATTGGCATAGCCATGACACTGCTAAATAACACTGCAACTCTATATATGCCAGCTGCTTCTGCTCCAATAAAATATCCCAGCATTAATATGTCTGTATATCTGTTCAATTTAGTGACGCCGGAAACTACCGAGAAAGGTATTAATTCCTTAATCCATAATTTGATCTTATATTCTTTTTTTACATATAATAATTTTTTTGAATAAAATTTTAATAATGCCATATATATTAATATTGCTAATAATGCTCCAAGAATATGAGCAATAATTGCAATTTCAGCATTAACCTCAAAGAATATTGAGGCAGTTAGGACAAAAATAATTAACCCTAATGGACGAACAATGCTCTCTGGAATTCGGCTATGCAAAGGTTTATCAAAACCAAGTAAAATTCCCATTGATCTTGCATTTAGGGCAAGCACTGAAACTAATAGAGCCGAAAGATATGGCAAGAAAGGGTACTGAGAATTCAAGTTATTATTGCTAGTTTGATTTGTGAAATCATAGGTTATCAATCCAATAAAAATTACAAAAATTGTCATCGCTATGACTGAGCGGAAAGAGAATGATAAAAGTCCAAATACTAAATCGTGTCTATTAGAAGATATAGCAGATGCTATTCTTCTTGTAAGCATATTTGGCAGCCCAAGCGTCATAGGAATGGTTGAAATTTGAACTACTGTGAGTGCCAGAACATATATTCCAAATTCATTTGCTCCAAGCAAGCTTGCAAGAAGACCTGCGATTATAAATCCCAGGATACCGTTAACAACCCTAACCGCCAAAATTGAATTGAGTTTAGCTGATTGAGAAATTAATTCCTTTATATTAAAGGTCATTTCGTGAGGTCCTTAAAGAAAGAGGTATAACTGTCTCTCCAAATATCTAAAGAAAAACGCTTTATATTTTGAAAACCTTTATTGATTAAATCTTGCGCTAGTGCATCCTGTGTAATACAAGCTATGACAGAATCTGCCAGACCCTCTACATCATAATATTTTTCAATAATTGCCCCCTCTCCTGCTACTTCTTTTAAAGACCCTTCTCCAGAACAAATTACTGGGGTGCCTAACTTTTGTGCTTCTAAAACAGGAAGACCAAACCCCTCATAAATAGAAGGAAATAAAAGAACATCTGAGATTTGATATAAATAAGATAATTCAACCTCAGACAAATTACTTAAGAATGTGACTCTAGAGCTAATTCCACAAGTTTGGATTTGAGAAATTAGACTTTCATCTGCAGGAGACACCATAACAAGATGGCTATCAAAGCCCCTTCTATGCAAATGATCCATAACATCAATAACTCCAGATCTATTTTTATAAAAATTCTTGCCAATGTGCATTATTAGTGGTTTGTCAATCAATAAGTCATAATTTTTTCTAAATTCATCTAGCTGGTCAATTGACCCCGCAGACAAATTTTGTGTAATTGAGTTTCTAATAACTTTGATATTTTCTTCATTTATATTAAACAATCTACAAATATCATTTTTAGTATTTTCAGATACCGTAACTATACCATCGCATTTTTTGAACTGCGACTCTAAAAAACTCATAAGCTTGGAGCCCATTCTGGAAGGTTTAAAGCCATCTAACTCACCTGCCTCAGCAAGATATGGTATGGCATCATGTATGGTTATAGACTTTTTTTTGCTTCTTGTGAATGGAAGATAGAATGCGTTGCTAGGATCGATAACGTGACATATTTCACTACTGTGGCCAACAAAAGCAATTGGTGATAAAAAAAATCGATCTATATTTCTCAAGTATTTACTTTTACCATCAAAGAAGCCAGTGACTTGAAGATCATTACATTTAAAATCTGCAAGAGACATTTGATCATGTAATAACCTGCCATAACCAATCATACTGGGCTGCTCAGAACCATGTGAATTAGTTATTAAAGTTATATTCATATAAGTTCCTTGTTATATATCAACTAAAATAAATTTTTGAGGGAAAAAATTTAATATCTTTAATTAAAACTGATTGAAAGAGTGTTAAATTTTTAATTATCACCAAAGACATCTCGGGACCAAACTTTATAATTAATATCATCTAAGAATTTATCTTTTCTATTTGCAATAACGACATCAGAATTTTTTTTAAATTCATCCAAGTCATTTATAATATTAAAACCTTCGAAGTTGTCTAGTTTAAATGCTGGCTCATAAACAAAAACTTTAACACCTTCAGCTTTTATATAATTCATAATACTAATAATTGCTGAATCTCTAAAATTATCACTTCCAGCTTTCATGATAAGTCTATAGACCCCTACTGTGTTTATATTTCGTTTAATAATTTCGCTTACAATATATTTTTTTCGAACTTGATTTGAGGTTACTATAGCTTCTATCAATGTCTGAGGGACATCAATATAGTTTGCTAAAAGTTGTTTTGTGTCTTTTGGGAGGCAGTAGCCACCATAACCAAAAGACGGATTGTTATAGCCATCACCAATTCTATCATCAAGACAGATACCATCAATAATGCTCTTGGTATCAAGAGCATTGGCCATTGCATATGAATCTAACTCATTAAAAAAAGCTACTCTCATCGCAAGATAGGTATTAGCAAATAATTTAATAGATTCAGCCTCAGTTGATCCTACAAACAGAGTATCAACAACATCTTTATTTGATGCTTGTTTCAAAAGTGATGCAAATTTATTTCCCGCTTTGCAAGAACTTCCTATAATTATTCTAGAGGGATATAGGTTGTCATAAAGAGCACTTCCCTCCCTTAAAAATTCTGGTGAAAAAATGACTCTTTTGCAATTGTGGCGTTTCTGCAGTTTCACTGTATGACCAACTGGTATTGTTGATTTTATAATTACAAAACATTCAGAATTATGAGATATTGCAGAATGTACAACTGAATCAACAGAGTCTGTATTGAAACTTTTAGTCTCAACATTGTAATTTGTTGGTGTAGCAACAATTACAAAATCGGCCTGCTCGTAAGCCATCTTCTCATTGCAAGTTGCGACTAGAGATAATTCTTTTTCATTAAGAAAAGTATCTATATCCTTGTCTGCTATTGTAGATATACCGGAATTAATTTTATCAACCCTAGATTCATCAATATCTAAAACAGTAACATTGTTATTTTGAGCCAAAAGAACAGCAAGCGACATACCTACGTAGCCCGAGCCCACGACTGTGATTTTATATTTATATTTCATATTCTTTAGGTTAAGTCTTTAATTTTTTTATGATTAGAATTGGTAAAAAAATAATATTTAAACAGCACAAAACAAATACTCAACATACCTGAAATAATTGCACCAAGGACACATATCAAAGCTCGGCTTGGTTCAGATTTTCTTTCCATTACAGCTGGCGGATCGATAAATTCATATACATAAAAACTATTTGCCTCTATTAATGTTAATTTTTGAGTCTCTTGTTGAATGAGTGCAGCTATTAAGAGTTTAATCTCAGAAAAATTAGTATCTATAATTTGTTTATTTAGATATGCAACAGCTCGTTCTGCTTCTGCCTTATCCTTATAACGATAAAATTTGTTG
>Ga0066605_10001416_pt1 | contig 15878 bp, 12 predicted proteins | sample SaaInlLV_DNA_10m_FD_60385 | JGI IMG/M metagenome (GOLD analysis project Ga0066605, IMG submission 60385) | Marine microbial communities from expanding oxygen minimum zones in the Saanich Inlet - SI075_LV_DNA_10m | ecosystem: Environmental > Aquatic > Marine > Unclassified | place: British... | reverse complement strand
GTCAGTTAAAGTAAGTCCTTTTCCTCCAGTAAAGTATAAGTCAATCTTAGATTTTAATAAAAGTAAATTTGTTTCGGGATCTCTAGATGAGATAAGGTTTAAAGCTAATAGAACGTATGATTTTAAGAAAACGTTTTATATTCCAAGAGATCAAAACTTGGTTGTTGAGGAAGGGGTGCGTATTAATCTTTATGATGGTGCACGTTTTGTTTCTTTTGGTAAATCAGAGCTGCTTGGCTCAAAACAAAACCCAATAAAGATTAATGGCAGTGGCCTCTCGGGAGGCGGTGTTGTCTTTTTTCCAGAAGGAGAGGAAGTTGTAATGAATAATGTGATTTGTACAAACCTCACAGCTGCGAACGCTGAGAGTTGGATACTTACTGGAGGCTTGACAATATATGAGGGAATTGTTAAGCTGTTCAATTGCTCATTTTTAAATGCTAGAAGTGAAGATGCGTTGAATCTTATTCGTTGTGATTTTAATCTAGATGGTCTTCTTATCGATGGAACTTATTCTGACGGTTTTGATGCAGATTTCTGCTCAGGAACTTTAAAGAATTCAATATTTAAAGCTACGGGTAATGATTGTGTTGATTTTTCAGGAAGTACGATTCTTATTGACCGCTGCGAAATCATAGGTTCCGGCGATAAAGGTATTTCGGGAGGCGAAAACTCTGATCTTAAAGTGAGTAATTGTATTATTCAAAAGGCCTCAATTGGTATTGCTTCCAAAGACAAATCGGTGGTGCATATTCATAACACAAAAATTGAAGGATGTGATTTTGCATTCGCAGCGTATCGGAAAAAGGCAGAGTTTGGACCTGCTCAAATAGATGTGGAATCCGCCCAGCTTATAGATGTGAAAAATGCCTATTTAATTGAGAAAGGTTCTCAAATTAAACACCTAGGGAAATTGAACATAGGAAGCAGGGTTTTCGACATCGATTCAATGTACATGTCGTTTAAAAAAGTTGGTCTTTAAGAAAACCAAACATCCGTAATCACCTCTTTCTTCATGAATTGATTGACACGTTCGATAATAACTCTTTTCCCCGAGTGAAGCTCCTCTCTCATTACCGCAGAGTCGATTTGAAGGTGCAAGGTTTTGTTTTTAATCTTAATGTTTTTCGTCCTATGCGCGACAGCTTTGCCCATAAGTTCTGGCCATGCATCATTTAAGTCGAATTCTTTCATTTTATCATCCAATTGATAAGCCTTCATTAGCTTTTCAATTACATCTCCTAAAGGTTGCTCTTTTTTCGATCTTCTGTTATCGGGGTTATAAACCATAATGTTAAAATTAACGAGAAATTTCTTGAACATCTCCTTGAACCACCTCAAATAATTTTGATGGAACATTTAATGTGTCTAACAGGTTCTCCATTCGCTCTTGATCTGTATCGGATAAAATCACTTGTCCAAAGTAATCTTGCGTGACAAGTTGGACAAGCTTTTGAACACGCTCCGAATCGAGTTTATCAAATATGTCATCAAGCAATAAAATTGGATTTGTTCTCTTTTGTGCTTTGAGCCAGTCAAATTGAGCCAATCGTAGTGCGATAACGAATGATTTTTGCTGCCCTTGCGAACCGAATTTTTTGATGGGATGCTCTTTAATGGTGAAAATCAAATCATCTTTATGAATGCCAACATTCGAGTATTGATTGTAGCTGTCTTTTTTGTGATGGGCGACTAATAAATCAGTAAAATTTTCACCTATTAATTGTGATTTATAAGCAATGTTACTATCCTCTGAATCTATACCTATCTGTCCATAGAATTTTTGAAAAACAGGAATAAAAGAGTCTAAAAATTCACTTCTTTTTTGATGAATAAAGTTACCAAGTTTTGACATTTGCGCATCCCAAACCTCAATGGATTCTAAATCAAATAAACGGTGCTCTGCCATATTTTTAAGTAAAGCATTCCTTTGGGATAGTACTTTATTGTAGGACTGTAGCGTATTTAAATATATAGGATCGACTTGAGATATGATACCATCCATCCATTTTCTTCTTAATTCACTTCCCTCGTTAATTAAATCACCATCGTATGGCGAAATGAAAACTACGGGAAACTTACCGATATGTTCTGCTAACTTTTCGTATTCTTTCTTGTTTAGTTTAATTTTCTTTTTTGCGCCAAGTTTGTATGAGCAGGCAACTTGATGTTCTTTTTTATCGACATTCCATGTTCCGTTAATATGGAAAAAGCTTTGATTAAACATTACATTTTGTTTGTCAATTGGATTCAAATAGCTTTTGCACATACTCATGTAATGTATCGCATCTAGCACGTTGGTTTTGCCGCTCCCGTTCTTTCCTATGAATGCATTTAAGCCATTAATGAGCTGAACCTCAGTGCTTTGATGGTTCTTGAATTGTAGAAGGTGTAAACGTGCTAGGAACATACTTTAAAATTAGGTAATTGATTCCGTTTATAATAGTCTTGGTAACGTATTTATCGTACATTATAAACGGAAAACAAGAAAGACTAAAGAAGTACAGATACATCTTTTGTCCAAGATTTTAGATAGGTTTAACAGTGTTGAACTTTGTGATAACTGAGATGTCGTATGTTGAGATTCTTCTGCCTCAAGCATTCTTCATTATTGTATGCTATTACGATCGTTTTAAAGATTATTTTAATTTATTAATGCTCAAGTATTTCATATTTTTTTTTGATTTTCAATTTCGTATATTTGAGAAGCAACCTTCAAGGTTTGAATTTAGTCTTTGTATTATATGCATTGTAATAGTTTTGTTTCTTTTCTTTCTCTTTTATGTGTTGTTTTTTTCTCAAAAAATGTACATGCTCAATTAATTATCGAGAATCAAGGTGCGACAGCGGAAGTAGTTGTTAATTCCATCATTAGTGGTGGATTGACAATAACAAATGCTACAATGAATTGTCCCAATAATGCCTACGGAACTTTTACGAATGGTGAAACAACGGATATTGGTATTCCAACAGGTCTTGTAATGACTACCGGGAATGTTGCTGATATTAACGCTCCAGGAGCGAATTTCATGAGTACGGATAATGGAACAAACTGCAACGATCCACAATTAAATGCGCTTGAGCCATTAGCCAATAATGATTGTTGTATTCTTGAGTTTGATGTTGTGCCAACTTGTGACGAACTTCAAATTCGATTTGTATTTGGTTCAGAGGAATATCCGGAATGGGTGTCGGCGGGCTTCAATGATGCCTTTGGTTTCTTCATTACAGGACCGGACCCAAATGGTACGATCTACAATAATCAGAATGTAGCAGTTCTGCCTGACGGAGTTACGATTGTGAGCATTGACAATGTTAATGCGAATTTAAACCAAGCTTTTTACGTTAACAATGCCAATGGAGCGACCAATGTTTTTGACGCTTTTACCACCGTACTGATTTCTGATGTATCCGTTGTTCCTTGTGAAAGTTACCATTTTAAGTTGGCTATTGCAGATGCCGGAGATGGTGTTTGGGATTCCGGCGTATTTGTTGATTTTTTGGAATGTTCTAATGCTTTGGAAACAAGTGTATCTTCAACTCCCGTATCATGTTTAGGATCGGATGGTACAGCGACAGTTAATGCTTCAGGGGGATTTCCAGGATATACGTATTCTTGGAACACAAACCCCTCGCAAACTACAGCGACTGCCACAGGATTGGATCCTGGGTTTTATGATGTTTCTGTTGATGATGCTGGCGGGTGCACTGAGCCCATAATTGAGACTATTGAGGTGGTTGCAAATGCTGTTGTTCCTACATTGTCGATTAATTCTGAAACAATTTGTGAAGGTGATTTCATCACTTTGACAGCAACACCATCAATTTTAGGAGGTGTATTTTTATGGAATACTGGTGAAACCACTTCATCAATCAGTGTTAATCCGAATGCGACCTTCGATTTTACATGCGATTATGACCTTGCGGGTTGTATTGCTTCCGCTACCGGATCTGTAACGGTTAATCCATTATTAGAAAGCACGACAGTAATAACTATTTGTGACTCTGACTTGCCATTTTCATGGAATGGATTAGAAATAAACGCAGGTGGTGTACATCAGGTCGTATTGACAGATGTTCAAAATGGATGTGATTCTACAGCTAATCTTGAACTGTTTGTAAATCCTTCGTTGACAAGCACAACGAATTTGTCAATTTGTGAAGAGGAACTACCCTATTCATGGAATGGTATTGAATTCCTGACCACAGATAATCAAACGATAGCTTTGACAAGTGTAGTTTCAGGATGTGATTCTTTGGCTACGCTTAACTTAACTGTTCAGTCCCCGAGTTTATCGATTAATTCTGAAGTCATGTGTCTTGGCTCCTCCGTGACATTAACGGCGACGCCGTCAATTAATGGTGGGTCATATGTTTGGAGCACGGGCGAAGTAGGTACTGCAACGATAGAAGTAACGCCTAATGAAACCTTGAATTATACTTGTGACTATGATTTAGCAGGTTGCATGGCGCAAGCATCTGCAACAGTTACTGTTAATCCTATACTAGAAAGTAATTCCTCTTTGACGATATGTGAAAGTGAATTGCCTTTTGATTGGAACGGGATCTCCTTTACAGAAGCAGGCATTCAAACTTCTACTTTAACGAGTGTTGTTTCCGGATGTGACTCATTGGCAACACTTGATTTAGGAGTCAGTCCTACGCTAGCAAGTGAGAGTTTTGAAACCATATGTGACTCTGAACTGCCTTATGAATGGAATGGACTATTTTTTGGTGTTGGAGGTACACAAACTGTAATTCTTCAAAGTATAGAGACAGGTTGCGATTCGCTTGCAACAATGAACTTGACAGTTACGGCCTCTCAAGTAGCCAATTTCGAGCAATTGGGTCCGTATTGTCAAGATGATGCGGCAGACGCTTTATCTAATGTTTCTTTGGACGGGTATACTGGTGTTTGGGGCCCTCCGGGCATTAATACAAACGCAGTTGGGCCAACCATATATGCATTCGTTGTTGATCCAGATCAGTGTGCATTAAATTATCAAATGGTAATTATTGTAAACGAAACACCTGACCTATCTATAATTGGAACAAATGAAATATGCGAAGGTCAAACAGCCGTTTTGACTGCTATATCAGGACTAAGTAATGGTGAATTTTCGTGGATGCCTAGTGGTGAAACCTTAAGTGAAATCACGGTAAGTCCAACTGAGACTACGGAATATTCTGTAAGCTATACTGTCGCTGGCTGCCCAAGTCCAATGGTTGATTTTACAGTTGTTGTTAATCCAAATACACCTGTATTTGCCGGCGATGATGTTGCCGTGTGCATGGGTGAAACAGTTATTCTTAATGGTAGCAACGGTCTAGATTATTCTTGGTCCAATGGTGTAGAAGACGGGGTTGGATTTATTCCCTCAGAGACTGGAGTCTACACACTGACAGGTTTCAGTGCTGATGGTTGTGAGACTCAGGATGAATTATTAGTTGTAGTTCATCAAACACCAACTATTGATCCAGGGCCATCTATTCTGGTTTGTGAAGGTGAAAGTGTTGTTTTGTCTGCAAGTGGTGCAGGGCCGTCAGCAGTATACACCTGGGATAATGGCGTAATTGACGGAGTCCCATTTAATTTGAATTCAACAACTTCTTACACAGTTTCAGGAGTTGATGAAAATGGTTGTGAAGGTAATGCATCTATCACTTTGGAAACTACCCCGAATCCTATTGCCTTATTTGAAGGAACACCAGTTTCAGGATCTATCCCTTTAAATGTAGATTTTCTTAATCAAAGTTCTAATGCGACAATGTATAGTTGGGATTTTGGAAATGGAGGGTTATTAGATTATTCTGATCCTGACAATCCATCGCTCTCATCGCTCTATGAAATTGAAGGTATTTATTACGTAGAGCTCATCGCTCAAAATGACCTTTGTAGTGATACTTTTGGAATAGAAATCAATGCCTTATTGTTAGGTGATCCAATAATATTTGTTCCCAATGTATTTAGCCCCAATCAAGATGGTACAAATGAGTTGTTTATCATTGAAACTGAAAATATTGCTACACTTGAACTAATTATTTTGAATCGGTGGGGGAATGTTATGGCACGAATAGAATCCTTAGATGACGGTTGGGATGGTAAATCATTTAGTGGCAATGAAGCTGAGGAGGGTGTTTATTTCTACAAATATACGGCCCAGGGGAATAATGGTACAGAATTATCTGGGCATGGTTTTTTAACGCTTGTCAGATAAATTGCTTCGGAAGAATAGAAGGCTAACAAAAGGGATTAATACAAAAATCATATAAACATACCACGGCCACGTGGAAAGAGAACTGTGATTAATCTTAATAGCTGATTTCACATCTCTTTGCTTCCGTTGTTCTTCTAAAAAGAATTTTTGTTTTTCCTTAAGTTCTTTAATTTCAGAGTTTAGATTGGGTGACACATCAAATTCCAATCTTGTCTCAAGTGCCTCGATATGATTAGAAATTAGACCATTATTTTTCGATAAAAATATGGAGGAATCAATATAAATATTCGCGGTTTCGTGATTTTTATTTTCAAAGTGAAAGTTCCCCATGTTTAAATATGCATCGCATAAATAAGAGATTACACCTTGCTGTTTTCGTTCTTCTAGGACCTCTGTAAAGAGCCTAAGGGTTTGTTTGAAATCACCCTTAAGAAAGAACGAAATAGCTAAATTATTTTTAGCACGAGACACGGTAAATGGAGCTCGTGTTTTATCTGCATAAGTGCGCTGTTTGTCAAAGTATTGAATCGCTAAAGAGTGATTTTTTTGATCCAATGCCATTTGACCCAAAAAAGAATAGGCATTTGCGGCGGCCTCAAACTTATTTGCTTTTAGAGCTTTTGTTAGATAACTCCTGGTAAAAACTTGAGCGGAAATTGTGTCCCCACCTAAATAGTGGCATTGGGCAAGATTAATCATTGCCATGTATTCTAAAGTTTTGTCCTGTGCGTCTGCACCAAATTTAATGGATGAATTAAAGTTTTCTTTTGCTTTTTTAAAATCACTTAAAAGTAAATAACATTGTCCTGTCTCGTTAAAGGCTTCCGAAATTAACGTGTTATCTTCTTGATTTAAAAAAAAAGATCTAGAGGATTTGAGCATTTTTAGGCCTTCTTGAACAAATCCTTTTTTCATATCAAATCCTCCAAGCAGTTTCTGATAAACGGCTCTTACAAATGGGTCGTTTTCAAGTGCGTATAATTCTTTAAGTGTAACACCGAGCGTATTCAATGAATCAACACAAAACCTATGATAATATTTGCCAAGCTCAAGAGCAATAGTTGCCTTTTCTTTTGCATTTGAGCTTTGAATGAAATCTTGATATTTAAAAGTAGATTGTGCTTTGCTATTTAGGGAAAGGAGAAGGACTAAAAGAAGTGAAAATCTGTTCATATAGGTAGACTTTTTTTGCAATGATAGTCAAGTATTCTTAAGTTTGCAACAAAAAATTAATTATGTCAAATGCCTTTTATTCAGTACCTGTTGCGGTTAATGAGCCTGTTATGTCTTATGCACCAGGAAGTATTGAACGTGAAACACTCCTCAATGAATATTCAAAAATGTACAATGGTAACATTGATGTACCAATGTATATAGGAGAACGGAAAGTCTATACGGATAACAAGAAAAAATTAAGTCCTCCTCATGATCATGCGCACGCCATAGGAACATCCAATTATGGTTCTGAAAAAGAAGTAAGAGAGGCCATAGATGCAGCTATGGAAGCAAGAAAGAAGTGGGCGAATATGAGTTGGGAGCATAGGGCATCAATATTTTTAAAAGCAGCTGATTTGTTAGCAGGTCCTTTTCGTGCAAAACTAAATGCTGCAACAATGCTTGCTCAAAGTAAAAATATGATGCAGGCGGAGATTGATGCTGCGTGTGAGTTGATTGACTTTTTTAGGTTTAACGTACAGTATATGAGTCAATTGTATAAGGAGCAGCCTGAGTCTCTTCCAGGAATGTGGAACCGTCTTGAGCACAGGCCACTTGAAGGCTTTATTTTTGCACTTACGCCATTTAATTTCACCTCCATTTGCGCAAACCTATGTGCTGCTCCAGCAATGATGGGTAATGTTGTGATTTGGAAACCTGCCGAAACTCAAATATATTCCGCCCAAGTAATAATGGAACTTTTTGAAGCTGCAGGACTTCCTAAAGGAGTAATCAATATGGTTACTGTGAGTGGTCGCGAGATTTCAAACGTAGTTTTTCAGGATAAGAATTTTGCAGGTTTACATTTTACAGGTAGTACAGATGTATTTCGTACGCTTTGGAAAGGTATTGGTAACAATATTGAAAAGTATAAATCTTACCCGAGAATAGTTGGTGAAACTGGTGGTAAGGATTTTATAGTTGCTCACAAATCAGCAGTCGCTGCTGAGGTAGCCACAGCAATTTCACGCGGTGCTTTTGAATTTCAAGGTCAAAAATGTTCTGCTGCATCACGCGCATACATTCCTACAAATATTTGGGATGCCGTGAAAGTTCAAATCATTTCAGACGCTAATAGTTTTAAAATGGGTTCACCTGAAGACCCAGCAAATTTTATAAATGCCGTTATTTCGGAGAAAGCATTTGATAGTATAGCTACTTATATAGAGTATGCAAAAAACGCAAGTGATGCTGAGATCATTGCTGGTGGTAATTATGATAAATCCACGGGGTACTTCGTTGAACCAACGATTATTGTTACGTCGAATCCAAAGTTTAAGACAATGGTAGAAGAAATCTTTGGGCCTGTCATGACAATATATGTTTACGATGAAGATAAGTGGGAAGAAACTTTAGAAATTGTAGATGGTACATCTGAATATGCATTAACAGGAGCTGTATTATCTGTTGACAGATATGCTGCTGAGTACGCAACAAAAGCCCTTGAAAATGCAGCAGGAAATTTCTATATAAACGACAAGCCTACTGGCGCTGTTGTTGGTCAACAGCCTTTTGGAGGCGCGCGAGGTTCAGGCACAAATGACAAGGCTGGATCAATCTTGAATCTTTTACGTTGGGTTTCGCCAAGAACGATTAAAGAAACGTTTGTTCCTGCTACTGATTACAGGTATCCTTTTCTTGAAGAGTAGAAATACAGCATATTTCTGCTGAAAATTTATTATTTTGGGTATTCTATGACCCAAACAACGCTAATTGATGGTACTCCTGTATTCTGTTTAAGGAAACCGGAAGCCAAAATGTTAGACCATCATGTTGAAGGGTATCTTCAGAATGGTATTACAATCGGTAATGAAGATGTTGTCTTTGATGTAGGTGCTAATGTAGGCGTTTTTGGTCTCCGTGCTATTCAAAAAGCGAAAAACGTACAGGTGTATTGTTTTGAGCCTATTCCGGACATCTATAATGTACTGAACAGGAATGCTAAAGCTTATGGTGATGGCAGAATTCATACTTTCATGATGGGTGTATCTGACGCTGCATTTAAGGCTTCTTTTACTTATTTCCCTAATACTCCGGCACTATCGACATTACATCCTGAAGAATGGGATAAAGACCCAAAAGCTTTTTCAAGAGCCGTAAAAGGAACTATGAAAAACCCACCAGAGGGTATGGGGTGGATGCGACTTATCCCTTCTTTTTTATCTGGAATTATTGCTTTTTTCTTGGTGCGAGGTAAAAAACAAGTTGAATGTAGTTTGGATACTTTATCGTCCATAATTAAAAAGCAAAATGTCGCTAAAATTGATTTGCTTAAAATTGACTGTGAAGGTGCAGAGTGGTCTGTTCTCAAGGGTATTGAAAATGAACATTGGCCACTAATTAAAACCATGGTCATTGAAGTGCATGATATAGATGGTCGATTGATAAAAATAAAAGAGCTGCTAAAGCAAAAAGGATTTACCCGTCTTCACCACGAACGTGAAGTGGGTTTAGAGGATTCTGTTATGTTTAACTTATTTGCATTGAGATGACGAGAGAATGGGTGGCATTGGGAACAGTATTGATACTTTTAGCATCTAATCTATTCGGGTTGATTTACAGTATGGTCGTTCTCAAGACTAATATTTTTAAATCCTTCAGGATTCAAACGAAAAACTATGATTCTACTATTTTTCGTAAACGGATGCCACTATTTATTTTTAATTTTTTAATTCTGTTGAGTGTAGCCGGAATTGGTTCTTTTCTGATATACGAAAGTATGGATACTACGGTTGTTTCGATTTGGATCATTGCATCACAAATCCTTTTTGCCTTTGTTATCGATGATGTCTGGTTTTATTTTTTTCACCGTTGGTTACATGAAAACAAGTTCATGCTCAAGAATGTGCACGCTATTCATCATAGAGCAACAACGCCTTTTCCTTTGGAGTATTTGTATGCCCACCCGTTAGAATGGATGTTGGGTATGATTGGGGTTGTTATTGCGTTTGCATTAATTCTCCTTGTTATGCCTATCAATATATATGCACTTTGGGGGTTCGGTTTATTGAGAAACTTACATGAAATTCATATTCATTCAGATTTAGAGCTTCCTCTTTTAAGTAAACTCCCTTTTTTGAGTAAAACGAAGCATCACGACGATCATCATTCGAAACTGTCGGGAAATTATGCTTCAACCTTCAATTGGATGGATAAAATTTTTAACTCAACTTTTAAGGAATGAAAATATTTCTATTTCTGACTTTTAGTTTACTGATTCATTTTGGAAATGCGCAATCTCATTTCGATTTAAAAGTGCGCGTTACAAATCTTGATAATAATAGGGGAGTGGTTCAACTCGGTTTGTATAATACGGCTACTAAGTTTCCAAAAGTTGGAAAAACCTATAAAATGGTTCGTTTAAAATTAGAAGGGTCTCAGCGTGTCTATACTTTTAAAGACATACCCAGAGGTCGATACGCGCTAGCAATATATCATGATGTGAATGACAATAGGACTTGCGATACAAATTTCTTTGGTGTACCAACAGAAGCTTATGCATTTTCAAATAATGTACGTCCAAGATTTTCCGCCCCCAGTTTTCAGTCCTGTTCTTTCTTGTTGGACGGACAAAGAGAAGTGAAAATCAAAATGGTTTATTGATCCGCTCAATAACTAAATCAATTTGGTGCTGAATTGGCTGTTTGCCATCATTGCAAATATGGTAGGGTGTAAGGTTTTTCTTTTTCGCATCTTTCCATTGTGCATCAATTTTTTCTTCTATTATTTTACGACTTTGCCCATCTCTTTTTAGAAGCCGATTGATCCGAACGTCTATAGGTGCACAGACAAGAATTATAGCGTCATACAGAACATGTGCTCCTGTTTCAAAAAGAATTGCGGCCTCATTAAAAATAAGTTCTGCGTCTTGATGTGTATCTTTCCATGCTTCAAAATCAACACGAACTGAAGGGTGAACGATTTTATTTACTTTATCTCGAAGCGAATTATCGTTAAAAATCTTAGAAGAAAGATAAGCTGTGTTTAACTCATTGTCAACGTAGGTCTGCGGGCCTAATAGCTGGATCAACGCGCCCTTTATTTCAGTGTTTTTATTCATAAGCATCTTGGCACGAACATCAGAGTAGTAAATGGGATAGCCCATTTTTTCGAGCACAGCACATACATAACTCTTACCGCTTCCAATACCTCCAGTTATGCCAATTGCCTTCATAAACTCAAATTTAGGATTTTTTAGTCATCCCATGTTTTCTACAATTATTGTAAATTCGCTCAATGCATAAAAAAGAATGGTTTGCCGAATGGTTTGATACCCCTTATTATCACATTTTGTATAAGAATCGTGATGTTATCGAAGCAAAGCTTTTTATTAAATCATTGCTCAATGAATTGAATTTGCCTAAAGCATCATCTGTGTTAGATTTGGCTTGTGGAAAGGGCAGACACTCTGTTACTTTGAATGAATTCGGATATCGCGTTCATGGTGTTGATCTATCTTCTCAAAGTATTGCTCACGCAAAAAAGTTTGCAAATGAGCAATTATCTTTTGCTGTTCAAGATATGAGAGTGCCGATTGAAGACATGAAATTTGATGCGATTTTTAATCTTTTTACGAGTTTTGGTTACTTTTCTTCAAAACTTGAAAATGAAAAGGTTTGCCATGCAATGGCAAAAATGCTTCAGCCGGGAGGAAGATTGGTCATTGATTTCATGAATACTTCCAAGGTTGTTCAAAATTTGGTGCCAAAAGAAATTAAAAATGTTCAGGGTATCGAATTTAATATCAAACGGGAATATTCTGGAACTCATATAATTAAATATATTGACTTTAATGATCAAGGAAAACAATTTGCTTTTAGAGAGCAAGTGCAGGCTGTTGATTTAAATTTGTTTTCTGAACTGCTTGAACCGTATTTCGTTGTTGATGCTGTATTCGGTTCTTTCGAATTAGAGGAATATATACCATTGGATTCAGAACGATTGATTATTATTGCAACGCGAAAATAATGAGCTTCTTATCCATACAAATTACGTTAATACTATCTGTCCTATTTGGAGGCTTAATGGTTTCGTATTTAAAATCTCAACAAAAAGCGAAGACAATAAAGTTGACACTGGCATTTAGTGGTGGTTTTTTATTGGCGATTATTTTCCAGCATTTACTTCCTGATTTGTATCAACATGATTTTCATCAGGCAGGATTATTTATATTATTGGGCTTCCTAGTTCAATTGATTTTGGAATATTTTTCAGGAGGTATAGAGCATGGTCATACACATAGCCATGCTAATAACAGAATTCCATTTACACTATTTGTGGCTTTGTCAATCCATTCCGTTATTGAGGGTTTTCCACTTGGGAATTCACACGGAGGGCATTTGTCTCATGTTGGTCATGATCATGAAACCTTATTTTGGGGTATTGTTTTTCATCAAATCCCCGTTGCAATTGCACTTATGACCCTATTTGTAAATTCAAAAATGGGCATGTTTAAGTCTTGGATTTTTTTAATAATTTTTGCCCTTACTACACCTTTAGGTGCCATTCTAGGCACCCAAATTAACCTTGAGCATTTAGGCTTGAATATTCATGTGATTTTAGCTGTAGTTGTGGGTATGTTTCTCCATATATCAACTACAATCATATTTGAAACATCCGAAAACCACAGAGTGAATTTATTAAAGCTCGTTTGTATTCTTTTAGGCGCTGGTTTGTCTATGTTGCTATCATAGAATAGATTACCTTTTTTATTTCTATATTTAAATTTAATAAACCAACGATTATGATGTCATCCTCTTTTTTGAATATGCTACTTTTTAATTCAAATTTTATAGCTGCTTTTGGTACAGTTACGATATCTGTTTTATTTTATTTTCTCTTACTACCTGTCATTCAGTCTTTAATTATTTATGAGAAAAAGAAATGGTTGCAAAAGCATTTTTCCCAATTGGAGCATGCTGACTTAGATGCAGAAACATTAAAAAAACAGCTCCTCGAAGCTGCTGAGCCGGGACATTCCTATCCGATATATAAATTTTTGAAATTTTCATTTGCTACTGCCGGTATTTTAAGTTTTTTTGTAGGTTTATTGATACTAATATGGCCTGAAGACTTTTCTTCAGATACTTATGATAAGTTTGTCTTTCTACCCTTACTTATTGGTCTATCTGTTTATTTTGTTTGTCGTACAGTTTATGAAAACCATCGGCTTTGGCGTGAAATTTCGGCACTCTTTCTTTACCTAGGTTCTTCTGCAACCGTTCTGATGGCTTATGAGAATTTTGAATTAATAGAATGGTTCAGAAAAGATATTTTATCCTTCGGAATTTTAGCTTTAGGTATTTTTTTAGTGTATCACTTAAATTCTGTAATTGCCTCTTATATTTATTTGGTCTTTTTAGCCTTAGCTTCAGTAGTGCTTTCATTTGGAGTTGATGATAGTTGGCTGTCTTTTCTACCGCAAATGTTGTGGGCTTTTGTTGGATTGATCTTGTATTTTTGGTTACCTAAGTTAAAGTTGATAAAAGACATTGGTCCACGTGAATCTGTTTTTGGAATCTTGTTTTTAGTTGCTGTTTTATCTCTATCCTTTTTTCAATTGTCTGGATCAAGTGGTTTATATATCCCAATTATTGCTGTGGTATTTCCCTTCGTATACCTTTTTTCTCGCGCTTATTTCTCAAAATCGTCATCGCTATTTGGACGGTCCGTAGAGATTTCTTCAATATTGTTAATCGTTGTCTTAGGCTTTCTTATGTCCGTTGAAGAATTGTATTCAATGGCTCAAGAGTCAATAGCGTTGTTTGAAAATTATTCCTTTGCAAAGCAGGTATCATATTTGATTTTAAGCGGCCTTTTTATTTGCGCGTTTTATTTGTTTAGTGAAGAAATTGAGTTAAATGAAATTTCCATTAATCCAAAGTTACTTTGGTTTCCCTTATTTGTATTTCTTGTTGTTTATATAATACCTGTCTCATTCGGGTCATATCTAATTTGGTTTTATTTACTATGGTTAGGTTATGATTACGTGAGCTTCGGTTTGAGTTCTCATTCGGAGCTGAATCTATACCTTGGTGTATTGATCGTTTTAGGCGCTTTCTTCTTCCGCTTTTTTGATTTCTTTGGAGAAGACATGGTCGGTGATGGTGGTGATCAAACAGTACTGGGAATCTCTTTAATGTTCTGGGGCGTTTTATATATTGGCTTGGTTATATATTTACGAGAAAGGTGGTTGGTTACCGGACCGTTAGAGGAGGAAGATGCGATAGACGCAGGAGCAATCCATTAAAGTAGGGCATTTTATTTACAGTCTGATTATTACATGTTTTCATTAAAACGAATGGCTTTAATTCATGCCGATTATTGCATCTTATTTGAACTAAAATAGAATTAAGCACGTTATATCATTACCTTTAAATTAAAGGTTTAAACAAAAGATATGATGAAGGGAACTCTGGTAGAGAGAATAAGAAATCAAGCAGATATTTTTGTAATCGCAGGTCCCTGTAGTGCTGAATCCCATGCGCAAGTATCCTCCATAACAACAAATATTGTAGCTACAAATAAAGTAAACATGCTACGTGCAGGTATTTGGAAACCTCGAACACATCCAAATAGTTTTGAAGGCCTCGGATTGAAGGCATTGCCTTGGCTTGTTGAAGCCGGAAGACTTTTGGAGGTTCCGACTTGTACGGAAGTCGCAAATAAAACGCATGTTGAAGCTGCTTTAAAAGCTGGCGTTGATGCACTTTGGATAGGAGCGCGAACTACTGTAAATCCTTTTGCTGTTCAGGATATTGCTGATGTACTTAAAGGCACAAAAACACCAATTCTCATTAAAAACCCCATCAATCCTGACTTAGAATTATGGCTTGGAGCATTTGAGCGTTTCAACAATGCAGGATTAGAAGATTTAACGGCCATACATAGAGGTTTTTCAATTTATAATCATGTCAAATATCGTAACGTCCCAAGTTGGGAAATTCCAATTGCCTTCAAAGAAAAGCGATCAGATGTCCCAATGATTTGTGACCCTAGTCATATTACCGGAAATAGAAACCTTCTTTTAGAGGTCAGTCAGTATGCTATGGATTTAAACTTCGATGGTTTAATGATTGAGACGCATCCAAGCCCAGACAAGGCTCTTTCAGATGCTAAACAACAAGTGAACGCTAAAGATTTAGACGCTCTTCTTTCTAAGTTGGTTTTGCGTCAACCTAACTTCTCCCAAGATGTTGCAACAATGATTGATGAAATAAGATCGAAAGTTTCTGTGCTCGACGATGAGTTATTTAACTTATTAAGTGACCGTATGCAACTTAGTGAAGAAGTGGGTATTCTAAAACGAGAAAATAAGATTACAATTCTTCAACAGGAACATTGGAGTAGCCTCATATCAAAAAGGTTAAATCAGAGTGAAGAATATCATTTGACACCGCAATTTGTCCGAACTTTAATGGATGCCATTCATCAAGAGTCTATTCG
>Ga0066605_10001413_pt1 | contig 15890 bp, 14 predicted proteins | sample SaaInlLV_DNA_10m_FD_60385 | JGI IMG/M metagenome (GOLD analysis project Ga0066605, IMG submission 60385) | Marine microbial communities from expanding oxygen minimum zones in the Saanich Inlet - SI075_LV_DNA_10m | ecosystem: Environmental > Aquatic > Marine > Unclassified | place: British... | reverse complement strand
AAAATAGTTTGAATTGCTTCTGCTACAACTGCCCAGTTTTTTTCTAAGTCAGCAGCAATATTAGCTTCATTAATAAGTAGCTTATTAATTCCTTTGTTTAAAGATGCAAAAGCAATAAGTGTATGTGCAAATGGCACTCCAATATTTCTTAAAACTGTACTGTCAGTTAGATCTCTTTGCAAACGAGAAATAGGTAATTTGCTAGATAAAAAAGAGAAAATTGCATTTGCCATTCCTAAATTTCCTTCTGCATTTTCAAAATCAATAGGGTTTACTTTGTGTGGCATTGCTGAAGAACCAACTTCCCCTTTTTTAATTTTCTGCTTGAAATAATCCATGCTTACATACGTCCAAATATCTCTAGAAAAATCTACTAAAATTGTGTTGATTCTACTGATGTTGTCCATCAATGCAGCCAAATTATCATAATGCTCAATTTGTGTAGTTGTTTGTTGACGCTCCAATCCTAAAGCATCAGTTGTAAAGCTATTTGCAAAACTTACCCAATCAATTTCTGGAAATGCTACATGGTGTGCATTAAAGTTTCCTGTTGCGCCACCAAACTTTGCAGAAAAAGGAATTGTATCTAATAACTGTATTTGCTTTTCAATACGCTCAATAAACACTTGTATCTCTTTTCCCATTCTTGTTGGAGAAGCTGCTTGTCCGTGTGTACGGGCTAATAGTGGAATTGCTTCCCATTGGTCAGCTCTATCCTTTAATAATCTAATGATTTCAGTTAGTTGAGGCAAGTAAACTTGATTTACAGCTTCTTTTATTGAGTAAGGAACGGCAGTATTATTGATATCTTGTGAAGTTAATCCGAAATGGATAAACTCTTTAAATTCTTGTAATCCTAATTTATCAAATTCTTCTTTAATAAAGTATTCTACTGCCTTTACATCATGGTTGGTGATACTCTCAATATCTTTGATTCTTTGCGCATCACCCTCACTAAAGTTTGTGTATAAATCTCTTAAATTGCTAAATTTTTCAGCAGGAAAATGGTTAAGTTGTAGAATAGAGCTATTGCAAAGAGCAATGAAATATTCAATTTCAACTTGTACTCTAAATTTTATTAAAGCAGCTTCAGAAAAGTAGGATTGTAAGCTAGAAGTTTTGCTGATGTATCTTCCGTCTATTGGGGTAACTGCATTTAAAGGAGTAAGTGCCATTTTTTGTTTTGTTAATTAAGGCTGCAAATTTAATCATTTTAATAAGATGTGCTTTCCTATTTCATTTGCTTTTTTACTACTTTTGGAAAATGGAAATATTGATTATCATTGGAATTGTAATTTTATTGCTTTTAGGAGTAATAGGGAGTGTTATTCCTGCTTTACCAGGTCCTCCACTTTCCTATATTGCTTTGTTACTTTCCCATTTTTTTATTAATTCTTTGGATGGTGATTTTCTTTTATGGATAGGAGTTGTGGTAGTTTTGGTTACTATTTTGGATTATTATTTACAGATTTATGGTGTGAAAAAAGCAGGAGGCGGGAAGTATGCTATTAGAGGTTCTATTGTGGGAATGTTGTTAGGGATTTTCCTGTTTCCTCCTTTTGGTATTTTAGTAGGTGCTTTTGTTGGAGCTTATATGGGAGCAAAAATGGAGGCAAGTAAGCATGAAGTGAAGATAGCATTTGGTGCACTTTGGGGTTTTATTGCTGGTACAATTCTGAAATTATGCACTAGTTTCTATATCATCTATATTTTACTATTCTGATGCTAAAAATCTCGGCTGTTTCTTATTTAAATACAGTTCCTTTTATCCATGGATTAAAGCAAAGTGAGTTGATACACAGTATTAGTTTACAGTTGGACTACCCTTCTATTTGTGCGGATAAACTCATTAACGGTATAGTGGATTTGGCTTTAGTTCCTGTGGCGGTTATTCCAAAATTACTGCAGGCTCATATTATTTCGGACTATTGCATAGGGGCGAATGGTGCTGTGGATACCGTTTGTTTGTATTCGGATGTTCCTATTACTGAAATTGAAAGCATAGCCTTGGATTATCAATCGCGTACTTCTGTGGCATTGCTTAAAATTTTACTGAAAGAATATTGGCAATTGAATCCTGAACTTAAAAAAGCGGATGTTGGTTTTGAAGAAAATATAAAAGGAAAACATGCTGCTTTGGTAATTGGCGATAGGGCTTTTGCTTTAAATGATAAGCATGCTTATATTTATGATTTGTCAGCAATTTGGAAAGAGATGACAGGTTTGCCCTTTGTATTTGCCGCTTGGGTAGCGAATAAAAAATTACCTCAGGATTTTATTATCGCCTTTAACAAAGCCCTTGAAAAAGGATTAAGTGATATTGATACTGCTTTGGTTTTAGAAGGGGCTAATTATCCGAATTGTACAAACCCTGAAGATTATTTGAATAATAAGATTTCGTATAATTTAGATGCTGAAAAGCAAAAAGGAATGGAACTTTTTTTGAAGAAGGTTAGTGCTTTGTAGAAGTAGGTTTATTTCTTTTCAACTCGCATAATTTTTTCCATTTTCGCCCTTTAGCCAATTCGTCAATTAACTTTTCCATTTGTCTGCATTGTTTGTATGTTTCAAATTCATCTTCTATTTCTTCAATTCTGTAACCACAAACGACTCCTTTAATTAAGTGAGCATTAGGATGAATTTTTGCTTTTTGGAAGAAGGTTTTAAAAGTAACTTTCTCCTCAATAAGTACTTGCAACTTATCTTCATTAAAACCAGTTAGCCATTCTATTACTTGGTGGAATTCTTCTTTTGTTCTTCCGTTTTTCTCTAATCTATTCCAGTAAAGAGGGTAGATATCTGCAAATATCATATTTGCAACTTGTTCATTTTTTTCGTCTGTAACTTTCATTTTAAATCAAATTTAATACCAACAGTAGTTGAAACCCTAACATTTTTTCCTCTTTGAATTCCTGGAATCCAAGCAGGCATAGAGTTGACTAATCTAATTGCTTCTTTATCTAAATCTTTATCTACACTTCTAATTACATTAGTTTCAACAGCCTTTCCTTTTTCATTGATTATAAACTGTACATATACGATTGCTCTTATCTTTTTTTTCTTTGCTCTAATTGGAAAAAAAAGGTGGTCATCTACATAGTTCTCAAAAGAATTTCTATTGAGTTCCATAATTTCTCTCTGAATATCCACATATTTTTCATGGTTATCTTGAATACTACCAGATTCAATTAATTGCATAATTTTTTTGTCAAGTACATTCCTTTTTTGTTTAGAATTTTTTTTATAATTAAAAAAAGGCATATTTTCTACTATCATATATGTTTCTTGCTTAAAATGAGAAGAATCGGGCAAGTAATTTACATCTTCAGTTGTATAATAAACAGTATCGTATCCATTTTCAGATTGATATATCCATTTGTCAGAAATTAAACCATTTTGATAAAATCCTTTTGCAATAATCTGCTTAGATACTTTATCAAAGTAGGTTGTTACTCCATTTTCTATTATAGGGTCCAATGATAGTATTTCAGACTCTTGGACTAATTGATTTGATTTTGTAAGAAATTCTTGAAAGATATATTTATCATCATTATGAATATATTTTCTGTAATATTCTGATTTATTAATTTTCTTTGTTTCTTTTTCATTCTTTTTCATTCTTTTTGTAATAGATAGTAAGTGTGTCTTGACTAAATGCTGTTAGGGTTACCGAAAGCAATAAAAAAGTTATATATTTTTTCATTAAAGATAATTGTTGATTATATGCAATACTACAAAAAAATCCCCACCAAATTGGCAGGGATTTCTTTCGTTTATATCAAATTAAAAATACTATTTTCTTTTCTTCAATTGTTGTTCTTGCTTTTTTTGCATTTCTTCTAATTTCTTTTGGAACTTAGATTTTGGCTTTGCAGGCTTCTTTTTATTGGCTTCCAATTGTGCTAATATTGCATCTTCATCAATCATTCTTTTCATGAAGTATTGTTGTGTGAAAGTAAACATATTTGCCAAGAAGTAGTAGTACGAAAGTCCAGCAGCATAATTATTAAAGAACCCAAGAAACATGATTGGCATTAAGTACATCATCCACTTCATTTGTGCCATTTGCCCTGTTGCCATTGAAGAATTCATTCTAGTATATAGCAAAGTAGATACTGTCATCAAAAGCGTAAATAAACTAATATGATCTCCATAAAAAGGAATTTCAAATCCTAGGTTATAAATAGAATCGTAAGAGGATAAATCATCTGCCCAAAGGAAACTTTCTTGCCTTAATTCAATAGATGCAGGGAAGAAACGAAACATGGCAATAAGTATTGGAAATTGGAAGAGCATTGGTAAGCAACCACCCATTGGGTTCACGCCTGCTTTTCGGTAAAGTCCCATAGTTTCTTGCTGAGCTTTCATTGGGTCTTTTCCTTTTAATTTCTCATTAATTTTATCAATTTCAGGTTTCAATACCTTCATTTTTGCTTGTGATAAAAATGCTTTATAAGTAAATGGAGCAAGTCCTATTTTTATGATTAAAGTAAGGATAAGTATAATTAATCCGTAAGAAGAAAAATACTTGCTTAGGAAATCAAAAATGTTGATAATGATGTACTGATTTACCCAACCAAAAATACCCCAACCTAATGGAACTAACTCTTCAAACCCTGAATCGTATGATTCTAAAGTTTTATAATGATTTGGACCAAAATAGAATTGGAAACTTAATTGTTCATCTCGGTTATGTTTGTACGGTAATTCAAATTTAGCAGATAAATCCTTTATAAATTTTGACCCTTCACTTTTAGTAGATGTTAAGTAAGTCGGTTTGTCAAATCCATCTTTAGCAATAAAAATTGCACTAAAAAACTGTTGCTTGAATGCTACCCAATTTAAACGAGCATTTATTTTGTCTTCATCAGTTGAAGTAAAACTTAAATAATCAACCTCATTGTCCGAGCTGTATTGGTATTGCAACCCTGTGTACATGTCTTGATTTGTCTTACTTTTCTCTGTTTGTGGAGTTTTCATTTGCCACTCTAAGTTCATGTAATTTACTCCTGATGGTATGATATTTTCCATTCCAACAAAATTGATGTCAAAATCAATAAGGTAATCATCAGTAAGCGTGTATAAGTATTCTACATAATGACTGTCATCTGCCTTTAGTTTCATACTTAAAGTATTGCTAGTTTGCTCAGCAACAAAAAATAAATCAGCAGTATTTATGTTGTGCCCAGTTGTAAATTGCAGATTAAAACTAGAGCTATCTGCATCAAACAAGTCAAGCGCTAGCGAATCAAAAGTTTGATATTCTTTTAAAATTACGGATGTAATTCTACCTCCTTTATTAGCAACTGTAATTTTTAATTTATCATTTTCAATTGTCTGGAACTCGTCAGTTCCTTTTGCAGAAGAAGCAAAAATTCCGTAAGTTGCTTTTAGTTCTTCACTTACAATAGAGTCGTTAAGTGTTGGAATAATAGGTGCATCAGTTACTGTTTCAGTAATTTGTGTTTCCGTAATTACAGCCTCAGTTGGTGCAGTTATTGGTGCTTGTTCTTGTTGAACTTCAGGGAAAAAGAAAGTATTGAATACTATTAAAATGATAGCCATTAATACAAAACCAATTAGTGAATTTTTATCGTATTGTTTCATTTGTGAATCTTATGTTATTTGTTGTTTATACAGGCCTCAATAAATCCACAGAATAGTGGGTGAGGATTAGCAACTGTACTTTTGTATTCTGGATGAAATTGCACGCCAACAAACCATGGGTGTGTAGGGATTTCTACAATTTCTACTAAATTATTTTTTGGATTGATACCGGTCGCAATCATTCCTGATTTTTCAAAATCAGATTTGTAACTATTGTTGAACTCAAATCTGTGTCTGTGGCGTTCACTTATCTCAGTATTTTGATAAGCATTATAAGCATTTGAGCCTTCAGTAAGTTGGCAGTCATAAGCACCAAGTCTCATTGTTCCTCCTTTTTCAGTTACTGTTTTTTGCTCTTCCATTAAGTTAATAACAGGAGCAGAAGTTCCTTCATTCATTTCTACAGAATTGGCATCTTGATGACCAAGTACATTTCTAGCATATTCAATTACTGCTGATTGCATGCCAAGACAAATTCCTAAAAATGGAATATTATTTTCTCGGATGTGTTTTATAGCAGTAATTTTTCCTTCTATTCCTCTATCGCCAAAGCCAGGAGCAACTAGTACACCATTTAGTCCTGCTAATTTTTTAACTACATTATTACTGTTTATCTCTTCTGCATGTATCCAATCCACTTTTACTTTACAAGCATTTGTTGCGCCTGCATGAATAATTGCTTCCGAAATAGATTTGTAAGCATCTTGCAATTCAACATATTTCCCTACCAATCCTATAGTAATTTCTTTTTCAGGATTTTGTAATCCTTCTAAAAAGCTACACCACTTTTCTAGTTTTACTTCTGTGTTGTCAGCTAAACCTAATTTACGCAAAACCACTTTATCCAATCCTTCTTTTTGCATTAATAATGGCACTTCATATATTGTTGAAGCATCCATTGATTCAATTACTGCATCACGCTCAACATTACAAAAACGAGCTACCTTTCTTTTGATGTCTGAACCTAAAGGATGTTCTGTACGGCAAACTAAAATATCAGGTTGTATTCCTGATTCTAATAAAGTTTTAACAGAGTGTTGAGTTGGTTTTGTTTTTAGCTCACCTGCTGCTGCTAGGTAAGGTACTAATGTTAGGTGAATAAATAAAGCTGAATCTTCAAGCTCCCACTTTAATTGTCTTACGGCCTCAATATAAGGTAGTGCTTCAATGTCACCTACTGTACCACCAATTTCAGTAATTACAAAATCATATTTCCCTGTATTTCCTAGTAATTGAATTCTTCTCTTTATCTCATCAGTAATATGAGGAATAATCTGAACTGTTTTGCCTAGATAATCTCCTTTTCGTTCTTTTTGAATAACTGTTTGATAAATCCTACCTGTAGTTACATTGTTAGCTTGTGAAGTAGAATTATTTAAAAAACGCTCATAATGTCCTAAATCTAAATCAGTTTCAGCACCATCATCTGTTACGAAACATTCTCCATGTTCGTAAGGGTTCATTGTTCCAGGGTCAACATTGATGTAAGGGTCCAATTTTTGAATAGTTACAGCATATCCTCTTGCAGTAAGCAGTTTTCCTAAGGATGCAGAAATGATTCCTTTTCCTAAGGATGATGTTACACCACCGGTAACGAATATATATTTTGTAGGAGATTTACTCACAGTTTACAGTAGTTTTTGTTTTTGCAAAAATACTATTTGTAACTGATTATTCTTTTAATGATAAAAGTTTTATTAAAAGTTTTTTAAAATCAGCTAAGTTATTTAGAATGTGATGCTTGCCCCAAAACTAGGCATAAGCGGTAATTGATTCACTCTTTCGTACTTTACACGGTTAAAATAAAAGATGTTTTCTCTATTGTAAGCATTGGTTACTGATAGTGTCATGTCAAGTTCAGAACTTTTATTGAGTTTAACACTTTTAGATAGAGAAGCGTCTAACCTGTGGTAATAAGGTAATCTTCCTTCATTCAAATCAGCATAATCGATCCCTAATTCCCCATTAGTTGTTGTGTAATCACTATTGATTCCATCAGCAAAAGTTAGATTTTCATAGAATCCTTGTGTTTGTGTAAAAGGGAAGCCTGATCCTAAATTCCATCTCATATCAGCCTTCCAACTATTTCTTTTTCCAAATTTATAAGAAGTAACAAAGTTTACATTATGTCTTCTATCAAAATGAGGATTGTAAGTTCTGTTGCCATCATTTCGTGAAATAGAACCAATTGAATATACTGCCCAGATGTATAGTTTTTTGCTTTTAAATTTCACTAAAAAATCCACCCCTTTAGCAACACCACTTTCAATAATAAATTCGTCATCATCATTAGAAGTCATGTTTCGGTTGATATTTGTAAGCTGAGTAAAATCCTTAATATACCCTTCTAATTGAAAATCAATCCTTCTACTTATGTCATATTCAACCCCAGCAATTAAGTGTCTTGCTTTTTGGAATTTATGTTTATAAGGATTTCCATCTGCTTGGTCAGGCACTTCTTCAGGAGAAGAAATTATTCCTGAAAATAAACTCACCACATCCCTGTCAGAAGTTGTACTTAATATATTTTGAGAATAATACCCTGATGAAACTTTAAATCGCATACGATCACTAGCAATATATTTCATTCCTAATCTTGGTTCAGGAGATACTCCTAAAGTATATTTTTGCAAGCGAAAACCAGGTTCAATAATAAAGCGAGTTGTGTTTATTTGATAGTTGATATAAGCTGAAAATTCAGAAGTATTTTCGTTTTGCTCAATTTTAGAATTTACTGAGTTATAGGTAGTAAAGTCAGTAGAGAAGCCATGGATGTCAAATCCATATTTTATTTTCCCTTTTGGTTGAAAATAAGTAAAATCAAAACCCATATTAAACCCATCAATTCCACTTTTTCTTAAAGGAGAAGCAGCTTCATCTAAAGAGATGTCATAAGATGAATAAGCAAAATTACCTTCAATTAAAACAGGTGAGCCTCCAGGGATTAAAATAAACTCTGAGCCTATTCCTTTTGATGTCCAATTCAATTCTGATATGCCTTGATAATTTACATTGTCTTGAAAATTAAACCCAAAGATATTTACTTTACTCCCATTGTTTCCATGTAAAGAAAATTTACCGTATAAATCAGTATAAGAATAAGGCAGCCCTTTGTCATCAAAATAGAGGATTGGTTCTTTGTAGAGTAGCTCAGAACTTTTATCAAGATAAGATGTTTTTCCTGAAAAAACAAATGATGATTTTCCATTTCCTAAAAGTGGTCCTTCAACAAAAATCTTGGAGCCAAAAGTATTAGCTGAAAGCTTTCCTCCAAATTCTTTTTTATTTCCATCAATAGTTTTTATATCCATAATAGAAGAAATTCTACCGCCATATTCTGCACTAAATCCTCCAGTGTAGACATCCGTATTTCTAATGATGTCTGTATCAAAAACCGAAAATAAACCAATAGAATGGAAGGGACTGTAAATTGTCATTCCGTCTAATAATACTTTGTTTTGTATTGGCGAACCTCCTCTTATGTAGAGTTGTCCTCCTTGATCACCAGTGAAAACTACTCCAGGAATTACTTGCAAATATTGTGCTAAATCAGGTTCCCCACCAATAGTTGGAATCATCTCCATATCTTGCTTAGTAATTTTGATAACTGCTGCTTTTACTTCTGTTTTCATTTCAGCTCTTTCAGCTGATATTCGCACTTCATTTAGCTTTACACTCGATTCTGAAATCTCCAAATTTTGAGTAAGTACTCTCCCAGATTTTAAAGTGATATTTACTGCTGAAGTATCATAGCCGATATAGGTAACCATTATTGTGTAATCTCCAGCTGCTACTTTTGTGATATTATACATTCCGTTAATATCGGTAGGTGCTCCAATAGTTGTTCCTTTTAGGAAAACATTACAGAACATGATTGGTTCACCACTACTTTTGTCATAAACAAACCCTCTGATGTTTCCATTTTGAGAGAAAGCAGTTGCTGTTAAAAGTAATATTGATAAGAGAAAAAGAAGTTTGCGCATTTTGTAAAAATTAGTCCGCAAATATAACTAAATAAAGGTAGGAATATTATGCGTGTAGAATTTTGAAAATCAATTCTTTTAAAAGCCCTTCATGGCTAGTACTTTTATTGTTTACTCCCTTACTTTTTAGGTCATAGTCTTTAAGGTGTTCAAAAATATAAAAGAGTTGCCTCTTGCTGTAATTTTGAGCTGCAGTTTGGTATTGGCTTACAAAAAACGGATTTACCTTTAAAACACTAGCTGCAAATTTTGGACTTTTGTCCTCTAAAAAATGATAAACCATTATTTTTTGAAAATAAGAGAATAAAGCGCTCATTACGGGTACTATGTTGTGGTTTTTTGGGTTAGCTGCAAAATGATTAATTATTCTATTTGCTTTTACAACTTGCTTTTTCCCTAGTGCATTTTGCAATTCAAAAACATTATAATCCTTGCTAATTCCAATGTGATATTCAATCAGTTTAGTAGTAATTTGTTCTTCCTTTTTTACTACCAGCATAAGTTTGTCTAATTCATTGGTAATCTTGGATAAATCAGCACCAATATATTCTGCTAACACTGCTGTTGCGCTATTGTCAATCTTAAATCCATTTTCAGTTACATAGGTATTTATCCAAGCAGGGATTTTGTTGTCGTATAATTTTTTACTTTCAAAAACTACACATTTTTTTGCTAGCGTTTTTCCAAACTTCTTGCGTTTGTCAACTGATTTTCCTTTGTAGCAAATTACCAAAAGGGTAGAGGGTTGCACATTATCTAAGTAGCTATCCAACAAATCAATATCTTTTAAATGTTGCGCTTCCCTAATGATAACAACTCTTTTTTCTGATCCAAAAGGAAACTGCTTGGCTTCAGCAATTATCTGTGCTGTTTCAATATCTTTTCCGTAAAGTACTACTTGGTTGAATTCTTGCTCTTCAGCTGAGAGTATATTTTTAGAAAATAAATCAGCTAATTTATCAATATAATAAGGTTCATCTCCCATCAAAAAATAGACGGGTTGCAAATCTTTATTTGCTATTGATGATATGATTTCTTTATAATTCACTTATTTTGTGGATATGAATATGCCTCAATTAAATTTGCCAAATGCAGCCCTCAAAACTAAATTAGTTGAAGGGACTACACAAGTTTTTGATGCAGTAAGAAAAAAATATTTGGTTTTAACTCCTGAAGAGTGGGTGCGCCAACACTTTATTCATTATTTATATAAGGAAAAAAAATACCCTTTGGGCTTGATGGGAGTAGAGCAGATGGTAAAATATAATGGTATGCAAACTAGGGCTGATATTGTGCTTTATAATGCTGATGGAAAACCAAATGTAATTGTTGAATGCAAAGCGCCAAAGGTGAAGATTACACAAGATGCTTTTAATCAGATTGCAAAATATAATTTCAAATTAAAAGTTAATTTTTTAGTGGTAACCAATGGTATACAACATTTCTGTTGCGCTATGGATTATGAAAATAATAAGATTACTTTTTTGGAGGAAGTTCCTGCTTATTAACTCTTCTAATTTCAGAAAACATTCCAAAAGCAAGTAATGCCATTGAAGCTATTCCTAGGTATGAGCCGCTATTGTTTTACCAACTTAAATCAGAATAATCCAATGTTATTAAATGAATAATTATTAATGCTAAAGCAACTAAGGCTACTATGAGTATGAATTTATTGTTCATTTTTATTGATTCCCAAATAGATAAAAATAAATCCTAAAATGGTTATAAGGCTTGTCATAGCAAATACAATAATGTCGAATCTCCCATCATTAAAATTAAAGAACCAACTAATCATTAAACCAAAAACAGCAATGGTTGAGCCTCCTACTAATTCGCGTTTCCATGCTAAATAATTAAGTCCGAAAAGTAAAAGCCAAGGAAAGGCATTTGGACGATTTTTTATAATTCCAATTAATCCACCTCCATAACTTTCCGAGCCAGAAACCAAAGCAAATACAAAAACAATAGTTGTGATTGCTAATAATAATGTGCGTGCAATTTTTCTGAGCATTTCCATTTGTCAAATATAAGATTTTCAACATAATTTTTTGCTTTAATTTCTTTATTAAATTATGTTTCATAAAAAATGTAGAGTGCGGAATCCTCTACTGACACTCAGTTACGCAACAGAAAGAGTGCGGTACATTTATTTGGGAGTCAGTTAAGCAATAGAAAGAGTGCGAAATCTTCTACAGGGAGTCAGATATAGTGTTGTAAGAGTCAGATACGAAAGGTAAAGAGTGTGAAATCATCTGCAAGCAGTCATTTACACAAAAGAATGACAAGTAGTAAAAGATAATTCAATAATCATTTCGTGCAATTTTTCTGAGCATTAGCACCAATAAGGGTAGTATCCACAATACATTAATCCTGCTCCAATCAATACAGCTATAATAAGCCATACTTTTGATTCGCTATTTTTATAGCGCTCCATTTTTTGGACTACAAAACTTGGAAAAGCAATACGAACTACTCCTTTTAAAACTGACATCCAACCGATAAAGGTTACAAAACCCAATACATCCAAAGTCCAAATATTGTGCAGGATGATGACCGGTAAGCCAATTAATAGAGAGAGCATTCCTGTAAACATAACATGGGTTTCATCCTTTGATGCTGCTATCATTACCTCCATCCCCTTTTTGCTAATAAGTAGTGCTCCTGCAAATAAAAAGAAGAAATAGCCATAAAATTTGAGAAAGAAAATACTTGTTTCCATAGTGATTTAGTTTAATTTCTGTAAAGATAATAAAATATTTATATCTAGTAATTAATAGTTTTCTTTAATTAATGTATCTACATTAAATGTAATTACATATATTTGCGTCATCAAATTATTGATTATGAAAATAGAAGAAGAAATACAGCAAGGGAGTTTTCAATCCGAACAACAAAGGTTGTTAATCAACATAGTGTATACGGGTAATCAGTTTACTTTATCCAATAACAGAATGCTGAAACAATTTTCAATTACAACTCAACAGTTTAATGTGTTGAGAATTTTGAGAGGCCAGAAAGGAAACCCAATTTCAGTAAAGGATATACACGGTAGGATGTTGGATAGCACCTCCAATGTGTCACGCCTAGTGGATAAGCTGTTGGCGAAAGGGCTTATTGAACGCATTATTTGTCCTAAGGACAGAAGAAGAGTAGAATTGACAATTACAAATAAAGGACTTGATTTGTTGGGGAAAATTGATGAATGTTTTGGTGGGTTGAAAGTGGAAATGGAAAATGCAATAACAGAGGAGGAGGCTAAAATAGCAAGCCGTATCCTGGATAAATTTAGAATTATTAACCAAATTTAATTATATTATGAAAAACAAAATTTTTATGGGAGTTCGTATTTTATTCGGACTCATGATGGTAAACTCAGGACTAAACAAATTTTTAGGCTATATGCCAATGCCTGAAATGGCAGAAGCAGCAGGGACTTTAATGGGTGCTTTTGCAGCAAGCGTTTATATGTTTCCTTTAGTTGCTGTGGTTGAGCTATTGGCTGGGGGTTTAATTATTACCAAAAAGTACAATGCTTTAGGAGCTGTATTGATGATGCCTGTAACAGTAAATATTTTTTTGATACATACTGTTTTGGATCCAGCAGGATTTGTAATGGGTTTAATCCTATTGTTAATCAATACTTGGATTCTAATAGAAAATAAAGAAAAGTTTTCAGGGTTAATTGATTAATAGTCTCATTTAATTTAAAAAATCCCACTCAATTGAGTGGGATTTTTTTATGCAAAATTCTAAGCATTAGCTTGTTAGTATTCCTTATTTTCGCGCCCTCAAAAAAATATAGATTATGAAATCAGCATTTAAGTTTATTACCCCAAGCAATGGAAGTATAAAAGATGATATGTTATCAGGTTTAACTGTCGCTTTAGCCTTAGTTCCTGAAGCAGTAGCTTTTGCATTTGTAGCGGGAATATCACCTATTATTGGTTTGTATGGTGCATTTATGATGGGATTAGTTACTGCTATTTTTGGTGGTAGGCCAGGGATGATTTCAGGGGCTACAGGAGCTTTAGCAGTTGTGATGGTACATTTAATTAGAGAAGGAAATGCAATGGGGCCTGATGGAGCAATGATGGGACTTCAATTTCTTTTTGCAACTTTAATCCTTGCAGGAATATTTCAAGTTTTAGCAGGAGTATTAAAAATGGGGAAATTTGTAAGAATGATTCCTCATTCAGTAATGATGGGGTTTGTAAATGGTTTGGCAATTGTAATCTTTACCTCTCAATTAGGAATGTTCCAATCAGGAGGAGAGTGGCTTGAAGGTGGGGCAATGTTTACCATGTTAGGTTTAGTTGCTTTAACTATGGGGATTATGTTCTTTTTACCAAAAATCACTAAAAAAATTCCTGATGCTTTAGCCGCAATTATTGTAGTATCCCTTATCGTTATTCTTGGTGATATTGATACACAAACAGTAAAATCGTTTATTGTAGCTGGAGGAGGTGAAGGGATAAAAGCAGGACTACCAACCTTTAATGTTCCTATTATATCATTGAATTTAGAAACTTTAGGTTTTATTACTCCTTATGCATTAATCTTGGCGGCAATTGGTTTAATAGAATCCTTAATGACTTTAAATTTGATTGATGAGCTAACAGAGACTCATGGTAATGGAAATAAAGAATGTATTGCTCAAGGTGGGGCTAATATTTTGAATGGTTTCTTTGGAGGAATGGGAGGTTGTGCTATGATTGGTCAATCAATTATCAATATCAAATCAGGAGGTAGAGGAAGGCTTTCAGGAATTACTGCTGCATTAGCTTTGTTGGCTTTTATCTTATTTACTTCTACTTATATTGAAATGATTCCTATTGCTGCTTTAGTAGGAGTTATGTTCATGGTGGTGATTGGTACTTTTGCTTGGAATACCTTTAAGATTTGGAATAAAGTACCTCTTTCTGATGTGCTAGTAATTGCTTTAGTAACTATCTTAACTGTTGTTTTTGATTTAGCTATTGCAGTAATTTCAGGAGTTATTGTTTCAGCATTAGTGTTTGCTTGGGAAAATGCTTTAATGATTAGAGCAAGAAAGCATACTGATGAGCATGGAATAAAACATTATGAATTGTTTGGTCCTGTATTTTTTGGTTCTATTGAACTATTTAACTCAAAATTTGATGTGAAGAATGACCCTAAAGAAGTTGTTGTTGACTTTGCAGAAAGTAGAGTGGTGGATCAGTCAGCTATTGAGGCTTTAAATAAGTTAGCTGAGCGTTACCAAAAAAATGGTAAGACTATTCATTTACGCCACCTTTCGGCTGATTGTGTGAAGTTGATTAAGCGTGCAGAAAAAATCTGTGATGTAAATGTATTAGAAGACCCTGATTATTTTGTTGCAATTGATAATTATAGGCAGGCTTTAGCAAAAATACAAGTATAAATAAAAGTCTTTAAAGATTTATTCTTTTACAATTTTGGTTACATTACTGCCGTTTTCTAAGATGTAAATTCCGTTTGAAAGCAAGGATAAGTCAATGCTTTTTCCTTCTCCTTTTTTGATTAAAGTACCAACTACATTGTATAATTTATAGTCAATATTTTCAGAGAAATAAATTATGCTATTTGTAGGGTTCGGGTAAATCTTAAATTCATTTTTTATTTTGTCAACACCTAATGGTATTGTGTTTAATTTTATCAATTTTGCTTGTTCTGTATTGTAGACTTCTCTTTGTCCTCTTACACCTACATATCCTGCATCATTTCCATTCATATATTTAACAACAGCAGCTACCAATGTAACTTGTTTCTCATTGATACTATCGGGTAATGTGTAGTTGAAAGTGTATTGAAAATTACCTCCCGCACTAACAATATGTGGAATAAGATTATCAATTCCAAATGCGCCTCCTGTCGCATAACCTCTTAAAACATTCCTATGTGGAAATCCGGAAATAGTATTTCCTGCTCCATAATAAGGGTGTCCAGCTGTATTGTTGTATGCATTTGCTTGGTCGAAATTAGAAGTGCTCCCAATTACACTATCCTCAACAATCATTAACACAATACGAGCATCTCCTGCTGAATTATCAGTATAATTAGCAATTACAGAGGCGGTTATTGTCCTTGATATTGAATCCCATGTATGGTTGATTGTTATATCTACTGGGGTAAACTCAGAAAGTTGAGTTGAGGTTAAAGATGACCAGTCTCCTCTTCCTTCTGATTCTATTTTATAATTATAATTTGAAGAAAAATCTTTTCGATCAATCATAGCTTTTGGATAAGAAGTTGCACAAAAAGCTGATCTTAGAGAATCAGAAAACTCCATTGCATCTCCAT
>Ga0066605_10001409_pt1 | contig 15905 bp, 19 predicted proteins | sample SaaInlLV_DNA_10m_FD_60385 | JGI IMG/M metagenome (GOLD analysis project Ga0066605, IMG submission 60385) | Marine microbial communities from expanding oxygen minimum zones in the Saanich Inlet - SI075_LV_DNA_10m | ecosystem: Environmental > Aquatic > Marine > Unclassified | place: British... | reverse complement strand
GAGGAGAAAGATGAAACTTTTTCAACTTACGTATACCCATCTAAATCTAGAGAATATATAATGATTGGATCGGGAAGTACAATGTCTACTGAATATAGATACTTATCAAGTAAAACTCCACTTGAATCTTTTAAGGTTATTCAAGAAAGAGAAAGAGGCTTAGAGTATAGACCATATCATTTTGAAGATATGTTTTACATATCTACTAATATTAATAATAGCACAAATTTTAAATTAGTAAAAACTCCTATTTCATCAACATCTAAATCTAATTGGATAGATATGATTCCTCACAGAGATGATGTATTAATTGAAGAGGTCGATTTTTTCAGAAATTTTATGGTAATTGGAGAACGTCATAATGGGCTATTAAGAATTAGGATAAAAAGTTGGGATGGAAATCAAGATTACTATCTTGGTTTTAAGAGTGGATTTGACTTTGAAAATGAGACATATGATGCTTCTATAGGCTTAAACCCTGATTTTGATACAAATATTTTAAGATATAATTACACCTCATTAACCACTCCTTATAGTGTCATTGAATATAACCTAGATACTCAAGAGGAAAAAATACAAAAGCAACAGGAAGTTTTAGGGGGAAACTTTGATTCTAAAAATTATACTTCAGAAAGATTATTTGCAACCGCTCATGATGGTGTAAAAATTCCAATATCAATTGTTAGACATGTTGATACGGAACTTAATCAAGATACACCTATGCTTCAATATGGATATGGTTCTTATGGCTCAACAATTGACCCTTCTTTTTCTTCAGTTAGATTAAGTTTACTTGATAGAGGTTTTGTATTTGCAATAGCGCATATTAGAGGGAGTCAATATCTTGGTCGTTCATGGTATGAGAATGGCAGAATGTTATTTAAGAAAAATACATTTGAAGACTTTATTAGTTGTTCTAAGTTTTTAATTGAGAACAATTACACTTCTAAAGATCACCTTTATGCTGAAGGAGGTTCTGCTGGAGGATTATTGATGGGTGCAATAATGAATATGGCCCCTGAACTTTATAATGGAATAATCTCAGCTGTTCCATTTGTTGATGTTATAACTACTATGCTAGATGATACTATACCTCTTACATCTAGTGAATATGACGAATGGGGTAATCCAAATGATAAGGAGTATTATAACTATATAAAATCTTATTCACCTTATGATAATGTAAGGAGTATAGAGTATCCAAATACTCTTGTAACTACTGGACTTCATGATTCTCAAGTACAATATTGGGAGCCTGCTAAATGGGTTGCAAAACTTAGAACTTATCATCAAGGAAATAATATGATTTTGTTACATACTAATATGGATACTGGTCATAGTGGTGCATCTGGAAGATTTGAACCATTAAAAGAAATAGCAATGGAATATGCCTTCCTTTTTATGTTAGAGGATATTAGATGATATAAAAAACCCCCCGGTTACTTATTTACTACAAAGTAGCTTTTTGCTTCACTAGAGGATAAAAGTTTAGTATTGAATACTTAAAAATCTATTCTTCTTTCCAAGTTATTAGATCATCTCTCATTTGATCAAACCTATTATTAATTGAGTCTAAAACTTTTTCACCTTCTTCATAACCTAATTCATTATATATTTCTGTAAAATATTTAACATAGTTATATAACTCTCTCCATGTAAGATCGGAATATTCAGATTGAAATATTTTATTTTCCCATGGATTGCCATTGAAATTTAATTTAGCACTTCCCTTATAGACATCAACCATTGGGGATACCATTTTAATGTATGCAGAGTCTATTTCTAACCATTTGTCAAATTGTTCTAATGTAGGTGTCTCAAATATTGACAAATTTCCATGGTTTTCAGGATTATTACAACTTATAAACAGTATCGATAATAATAGTAGTTTTTTCATATTTAATTAAGATCTAAGCCATTTTATAATTTCTCCATAAGTTAATTTTTTTCCATACATAAGTATTCCAATCCTATAAACCTTTGCTGCAATCCATATCATAAATACTACTGTTGAAAAAAGTATGGTTAGTGATATTATTTGCTCATATATTGGAACACCATTAGGAATTCTCATAAGCATCACAATTGGAGATGTAAAAGGGAAATATGAAAATATTTGAGCCACAATTCCATTTGGATCTTCAGGTACAGTTAGAATTCCAACATAAAGAGCTACAATAACTAAAATTGTTATCGGCATCATAAATTGTTGAGCATCTGCCTGATTATCAATTGCTGCTCCTATTGCCGCGAAAATTGAGGCATATAGAAAATAACCTCCCAAAAAGTACATTATAAATGCAATGAATATATTGGTTAAAGGTAAACTCATAAATGCAGAAATCATTTCAAGGGCAAAAGATGATAAGCCAGCATCTCCTTCTGTGGTTAAGATTAAATCACCTGTATTATATGATGTAGAGATGCCAAAAAATGAAGAGAATATATAGGAAAAAACAAAAAACATTGTTCCCCATATTAATACTTGAGTTAATGCAGCTAGTGAAACTCCAATTATTTTACCTGTCATAAGGTGAAAGGGCTTTACTGATGAAATGATAATCTCAATAATTCTGTTGGTCTTCTCTTCCATAACACTCATCATTATCATGCTTCCATATGCAAAAATGAAAAAGTACAACAGAAAACCTAAGAAGAAACCAAAAATAAGTTTAACAACACCATCTACTCTAGTTGTCTCCTCACCTTCAAAACTTTCTTGAAATAAATTAATATAGATTGTTGATGAATTTATCTCATTAACATCAATGCCAATACGTTTAAAATTTTCATTAGTTAGAATTGTTTCTAGCTGTGACTCAATTCTGTCAATTATGCTAAGTGATGGAGAATCTTCTGAAATAAAAATAATAGATTCTGCTATTTCTTCAGGGGTATCAAAATCAGTTATGTATAAAAGTCCATAGTCAGAATTATTTCTGGAAATTTTCTTTGCCTCATCTAAAGAGGAATCTATAATTAAATCATAGATTATATCATCAGAAGAATCCAATTTTTGATAAATGTAACCGGTGTTATCAACAACAGAAATGGTTTTAGATGAGTCATTGTTAATTGAACTAAGAAAACTAAGAAGAAAAGTTATACCAGCTAGAAAAATTGGTAATAACAAAGTCATTAAGATAAATGATTTATTTCCTATTTTGTTTAAATATTCTCTTGTTGTAATAATTGAAAAATGTTCCATACTAGTTGTTTTCAATTGAGTTTATAAATATATCATTTGCACTTGGGATTACTTCTTTAAAATGAATCACTTTAGAATTTTGATTTAAAAGTTTTAAAAGATCTTCTGAATTTTGATTATCCTTTAGCTTCACATTTAGTTTCAAATTATCTCCTATAGTCCTAAAAGATGGGCTACTTAATTCATATTTAGACTCTAGCTCCTTGTTAAGCAAATCCAGATTAGATGAATAAACACCTACTTCAAATGTATTTGATTTAAATTTTCTTTTGATGTCATCCAGCTTACCATCTAAAATCTTATTGGATTTGTTAATTAATACAATATCCTCACACAGCTCTTCAACGGATTCCATCCTATGTGTAGAAAAAATAATTGTTGCACCATTATCTCTAAGTTGAAGAATTTCATCTTTGATTAAATTAGCATTTATTGGATCAAAGCCTGAAAAGGGTTCATCGAATATTAATAGTTTCGGCTTATGAAGAACAGTTACAATAAATTGAACTTTTTGAGCCATTCCTTTTGAAAGCTCAGTAACCTTTTTATCCCACCAATCGCTTATTTCAAACTTTTCAAACCATTTATTAAGTTCTGATTTTGCAGTAGAGCTATCTAATCCTTTTAGTTGAGCTAGATAGACAGCCTGTTCACCTATTTTCATTTTAGGATATAACCCTCTTTCTTCAGGTAAATAACCAATATCTCTTATGTGTTTTAATTCAAGTGGGGAATTGTTAAATAGAACTTTTCCTGAATCAGGATTAGTTATTTGGTTAATTATTCTTATTAAAGTTGTCTTTCCTGCTCCGTTCGGGCCAAGAAGACCAAAAATAGAACCCTCTCTAATATTCATAGAAACATCATTCAGTGCAGTAAAATTCCCATAATGCTTAGAAACAGAATCAATTGAAAGAATATTGTTCATTCTTATCAAGGTTTAAAAGTTAAGTTGCTAAACTAAGTTATGTTAATGATTAAAGAAAAGATATTCTCCAAAACTTTAATAAAGATTCTTTAATAAATACAAAAATCTATTGCCACTCTACTTTAGTATTTATATCATCTCTTAATTTGGGAGATTCTTTATGATCATATACACCCATGAAGAAAAAGCCTAATGATGATTCATTTTTATCTAATTTGATAAGCTTTCCATATTCATCAATAAACCCTGGAGTACTCCAATATGACCCAATATTATTTACATAGCATGTTAACCACATATTTTGAACGGCCATGGAAACAGCTGCTATTTCCTCCCATTCTGGTAATCTTTCTTTTTTGTCTCTATTAAGGAAAATAGATATAATAGTATCAGAATCATTTACTTTTTGAATGAACTTAATGAGTTTAATTTTTGATAGCTTAGATTCATCAATTTTACTTACTATATCTATTAGTTTTTGTTTTGATTCATTTTTATAAACTTTGAAAAACCATGGTTGAGTCATACGATGAGTTGGAGCATGATTTGCGTTTAATAATATCTCTTTGATAGTTTTGTCTGGGATTTCTTCTTTAGAATAATCTCTAGGGTATATTGATTTTCTATTTCTAATTATCGTATTAATTATTTTTCTATTCATGTTATAATTATTGACCTGTCTCTTTTTTCCATAATTTATATTCCAACATTAACTTATCACTTTTCATTGAAATTATATCTTGATCAGTAAATCCTAGATCTATAATTTGCTTTTGTGCATCAAGAGCTTCTTTCATAGTTATATCCTTAAGTGTTGGGTGAGAATCACTGTAATTTTCAAGAGAAAGCAAATACTCAAACATTAAATCTTTAGGTATTTTCATTAGTTCATCCATTTGTTACTTAAAAAAAGAAAAGAAGCACCACCTATTAACCATATAAAACCACTTAAATCAGCTTTAATTAGGGAATACAATCCATATAAAATAGAACAGACAAGAATTAATTGCAAAAATTTCATATAATATTTAAAATTAATTACTAGTTAGATGCTAAAAAAATATTTATTTTTTAAATAATTATATATCCTATAAATTTTTAGATTTTCTCCAAGCTTCGTATCTAACATAAAGTTCTTCATCTTTTGCTATTTCATGTATATCTTTCTCTCCAAACCCCAGGTCAGCAATTTCTCTTGTTATTTCAAAAATTTTTTTTAAAGTACCTTCTTTATTTTCCTTACCTACGGTCTCAATATGAGTATCAAGAGCAAGAAGATATTCTAATTTTAATTCTTCAGGAATTTCCATATTCTATCTAAAAAGTAAATTATTAACTATTAAATATATGTTTTTCATAAATTTACATTGAATTTTAAAAATAAACACAATGAAAAAATTATTAACCTTAACCCTAATTAGTTTAATAACTGCATGTGCTTCTCCTGATGCAACATCTTCTAAATTCAATGCTGGTCTTGAAAAATATAACACTAATGTTGAAAAAGTTGATGCTGAATTTAACTATTTTGAAAATGGAGATTTACAATCTATGTTTGATGGTGCCTCTGAAGATTTAATTTGGTCAAGCCCTCAAGGAGATTCACTTACAAAATCTGAATGGATGGAAGGAATGAAAGGATGGCATGGAGCTTTTGAAAACTTTAAATTTACAAACAGACAGTACTACCCAGGTGTAGATGATACTGAGTTTTTACCTGATGGAGGAGTAAGATCATACGGTGTATGGACTTATAACCATAAAGAATCAGGCACAGAGTTTGAAACTTCTTATTATTCAGTTCAACAATTTGATGAAGAAGGTAATACAGCTTTTATATGGGAGTTTTTTGACTTCGGTAGTATAATGCTTGGATTACAATAGTAATAAAATTAACAAATTAAAAAGGGGCTTTATGCCCCTTTTTTTATTCTACTCTCTGGAATGTTTTGAAAAAAAATCCCATAGTAAAACACTTGTTTTAAGATCATTATCTAAACTGTAATCCCACCAATGAAGACCTCTTAGCATTTTATAATGCACAATACTAGGTCCATTTAAATCTGATTCATATGTATATTTCTCAAAATCTACTGGACCCATATAATTAGCCCATGATGTACTTGCCATACTACTAAAAATAAACGAATCATTAGAATTATTATTTAATTTCCAAAAATCTACAACCTCATCAACACTTTTAAAACCTTGAGCATCAAAACCATCATAAGTAACAACAGGATCGGATGTTCCATGAATTTTTAAAAGTGGAGTTGGTGAAGAAGGATTACATGTATTATATGTATCTAAAAGCATTGTCCCTGCTACATCACCAATTGCTGCAAAAACATTATCTGTATTACATGCTAAAAAATGTGAGAACATACCCCCGTTAGAATAGCCTATTGCATAAACTCTATCTAAATCAAGGATATTATTTTGATTTATTTCATCTAACATAGCTGAAAAGAATCCTATATCATCTACATTACTTTTATTAACAAATGAAGGAGAGCTTCCATTTCTTGGTGCTGCATTCCAATGAGTAGACCCTCCAGGTAATAATGCACCTTGAGGATATACTAATACAACTCCATTCTCATTTGCAATACCTACTAAATCTGTCATATTGTAAAACCCGTCAGCTTGACCTGAATAACCATGAAAATTAAAAATTACAGGAAGATTAGTTCTTGATTGAATGTAGGGAGGTATATAAAGTAAATACTCTCTATTTAAACCATCATATTGAATATTGTAGCTTGAGAGTCCTTCGTAGTATTCAAAATTAGCATATCCTTCTTTAGAAAGCTTTTCATCAAGATCAGAATCAGATTTTGTACAACCAAAAAATAAAATAGAAACTAATATAAAAGTAAATCTCATATTAAGTAACTAAAACTTAAGATGCCTTACAGTTTCTGCGTTATCCATTAATTTTCTTAAAGAGTCAACGCCAATTTCAATATGTTTCTCATCAAATTGTCTAGAATTAATTTCATCTTTTTCAAGTGTTTTAACACCTTCAGGTGTCATAGGTGAATCTGAAACCAATAATAATGCACCCACTGGAATTTTATTATGAAAACCTACCGTAAATAGTGTGGCTGTTTCCATATCAATTGCATATGCCCTAGTTTTCTTTATATAGTCTTTAAATCCTTTATCATATTCCCATACTCTTCTGTTTGTTGTGTAAACAGTTCCTGTCCAGTAATCAGTTTTAAATTCTCTGATAGTTGTAGAGATAGCTTTTTGAAGTGAGAAAGAAGGCATAGCAGGAACTTCAGGGGGAAAATAATCATTCGATGTTCCATCTCCCCTTATAGCCCCAATTGGAAGAACAAAATCACCAATATCAATTCTTTTTTTTAATCCTCCACATTTACCTAGAAAAAGAACAGCCTTAGGAGAAATTGCTGATAAAAGATCCATAATAGTAGCTGCATTAGGACTACCCATCCCAAAATTTATAATTGTAATATTTTTAGATGTAGCTGAAGTCATATTTTTATCTTCACCATTAATCTCACAACTTGAGTTTTCAGCAAAAATCTTTACATATTTATCAAAGTTTGTTAAAAGAATATACTCTCCAAAACTTTTAAGTTCTAAGCCAGTATACCTTACAAGCCAGTTATCCACTATCTCTGATTTAGTTTTCATTTCTTTAGTTTTAGAATTTAACAAAGTTACTGATTTTATAATTCTATGATAATTATCTACATCTACACTATTTATCATATAAATTTTTATGTTTGCAAAACAATATGGAAGCATCTAGAGAAGAAGAATTTTGGAATGCTCTTACCCACTTTATTGGACTTTTAGGATCAATTATTGGGATTTGTTATTTATTATTTATAAATAATGACTTACCAATACTAAGTCTCTCAGGTGTTCTTTTTTTTGGATTTGGACTTGTATCTGTTTATTTATCTTCAACTCTTTATCATTATGTCTCTGAACCTGTTCTGAAAGAAAAATTAAGAATATTTGATCACATTAGTATTTACTACTTAATAGCTGGCTCATATGCTCCAGTTTGTCTAATAACACTTCTTGACAAGTCAGGTATTTATATTTTTATAGCAGTTTGTATCATAGCACTTTTTGGCACAATATTTAAGCTTTTTTATACTGGTAAGTTCGAAAAAATATCCCTGGGATTATATTTAGTAATGGGATGGTTAATATTAATAGATATTAGAACTTTATTTGAAATTTTAGAGTTAAATGCAGTTATATTATTAGCCTTGAGTGGTCTTAGTTACACTCTTGGCACCATTTTTTATTCAATGGAAAAAAAATATGCTCATACAATATGGCATCTATTTGTAATTGCTGGTAGTAGCTTTCACTTCTTTTTAATCCTTTACCATATCGTATAGACCCTCAACTAAGAGGGCCTATTTAAATATCTTTAATTTTTAGAAAGGTTTACCCAAACTCCAGCTATAACCATAGTAGCGAATGTAGCTAAAAAGACATAAGCTGCTGGTTCAGGACTAAAAGGAATTGGAAGTCCATCAGCTACTGTATAACCAATATAATCAACCCAATTTTGAGATAAAGCAGTTAATTCAGCTCCTGAAGATTGGAGTTCAGAGAGTCTGTATGACTGTCCAAGTTGATTTACATATAAAAATGAAAAAACATTATAACCAAAAAATGTGGTACATAACCCAAATATGGTTACTAATATTTTTCCAAAAACATTAGCATTTTGCTCTCTTTGAAATCTCATGAGTCTAAACGTAATGAATACAAAGGCAGTAAAAGCTACCATGTATAGACCATTTTGAATAAAATTCATTTGAGCATAGTTTAAAATTTCTATTTCGTTCATAATTAATGATTAATGTTAAAAGATTAATATAATAAATTTTAAATTTCTAATATTAGATTAACTTTAGATAATATGAATAATTTGAGTGTCAGGACTAAAATTCTTATAAGCATAAACTTATTGTTTGCTATACTAGATCTATTTAACAAGAAGTTTATACTCTCCTGCAACTTCAATTCCGGCTGAATATCCTATATCTTCAAGAATAATTTTTTTAGTTTTCTTATTGAACAACTTCACATTAATCGTAGCATTCATGCTCTCATCTATTCTACCATTCATAAAACCACTTATAGGGGCTGCAAGAGTTGTAGCCTTCTCTCTAAAGGCATTAATATTAAGTTTATATGACTTGTTTTCCATCTCTATTATTACATTTTTTTTAGTAATCTCACAAGAATTAACCTTTGTTCCATTATAAGTTGTAAACTCAATAAGTTGATCATCAATTAAAATTCCTGCAATGTGTCCAATAAAAGAACTTTTGAGCCATGGGATAATTGCTATAGATGACTTAATAGAAATGTTTGGTCTAGAAAAATGATTGCTTTGCATCCAAATATATGCCTTAGGGAAAGAGTGTCCCCAATCTTTCTCCATATATCCCTTACCTCCATCAAAAGATATATCAATTCCATTATGATTAATGATACCTGAAATAGTATGATTCATACTAAGGATACCATGATAGCATTCCATGAAAGGGATGAAGGAATAAGGACCCATGATCCCTGGAGAAAAGAAAGTATTAGACCATGGATATTGGTTTTTAAATACTAGTTGACCTTTTAGGTTAGGTAAATCAAGATAAATTTTATCGCAAGTAAAAATATTATTTCCTATAGAAAGATGATGTTTTTTTGGTGTTGGCATAAAAATATCAGCATCAAATTTATGATAAATAGCTTCATGATTTTTACCATCTAAAACTTGAATAAAAGATTGTTTATTAGCATTCTCATCCATAGCAATACCGGGGATAATTGCGAAAGCATTATTTTGATCTTTTGTTACAATTTTATAGTACCAACCTTCAAAATATTTCTTAGTTTTCCCCCACCCATGATAAACATGTGGATTCCAAATTGCATGAAGTCTATTTAATTGATTCAATTTCTATATATTTAACTTAAGTTATAAAAAGATTCAATTAAACATGAATTTAAAATCAAAAAAGCCAACTCTTTTACTGGTTGATGTACAGAAAGCATTTTTAGATGTTGATTATCCTGGCTTTAAAAGAAATAATCCTGATGCAGAACTCATTTGCGGAAAAGTACTTTCAAAATGGAGAGAGAAGAATTTGCCTATAATTCATGTTAGACATAGCTCTAGTAATGTTGACTCTAAACTACATGAATCTAATCCTGGTTTTGAGTTTAATGATCATGTTATACCCTTAGATGATGAGATTGTACTTACAAAAAATGTAAACAGTGCTTTTATAGGAACTGGTTTAAAATCTATATTAGATGAATCAAAAACAGAAATAATAGTAATAGTTGGAATGACAACTAATCATTGTATTTCAACAACTACAAGAATGTCTGGAAATTTAGGATATGATACTTACTTAATTTCAGACTCAACAGCATGTTACAATACAAAAGCAGTTAATGGTGAAATTATAGATTGTGAAATTATTTATAAAACTTCTCTTGCTAGTATCAATGAGGAATTTGCAACTGTTATTAACTCAAGTGAGCTAATAAATTTAATTGATTAATACGTATATATATTAAAAATAAATATTACACATATCTTATAGTTTTAATTCTTGCTGCAGAATCTATTTACATTCTTCCATACGTTTTAGCTAGAGTTTTTAGACCCACATTTTTAGATGTATTTAATTTAACTAATCTTGAATTAGGAACTCTTTTTTCAACTTATGGTATTGTTGCCTTTCTATCGTATTTATATGGAGGAATATTAGCAGATAAGTACTCTCCAAGGAAATTACTTTCAATCTCGTTGATATTGACTTCTTTTGGTGGATTTATAATGATGGCTTATCCATCTTATCTAGTAATGCAACTATTATTTGCATACTGGGGATTTACTACAGTATTCCTTTTTTGGGCTCCAATGATTAAGGCAGCTAGAATGATAGGAGGTCAAAAAAAACAAGGAAAAACTTTTAGTTTTCTTGATGGTGGAAGAGGTTTAGTAGCATCTTCTATTGGAGTTATTGGAGTAATAATATTTTCTATTTTAATAACTACAGATATTACTACTGCTAATATTCAAGAGAAACAAAATGCATTTAAATATGTAATAGCAGTTTCATCTATTCTTGTCTTTTTATCTGGTATTATTGTTTACACATTTTTTAAAGTTGATATTTCAGATGATGAAAAAATTGGTGATTTCAAAAACATGAAAAAACTTTTAAAGTCAAAATCTATTTTTTTAATTTCATTTATAATTCTTTGTGCATACATGGGTTATAAAATAACAGATATATATTCTCTTTATGCATCTGAAGTTATGATGTATGATCAAATTGACGCTGCAAAGATTGGGGCATACCAACAATATCTTAGACCTATTGTATGTATATCAGTTGGGTTGTTTTCTGATAAAACTGGAAATATTAATAACATATTGTATGGTTTCATTATAATGCTAATAGGATCAATTCTATTTGCAAGTGGTACAATAAATTCATCAGTAAACACACTGTTTTTAATTTCATTAATTATTGTTGCAGTAGGAACTTATGCAATTAGAGGATTATATTTTTCTATTCTAAATGACGGAGATATACCTATTGCTCTATCTGGAACTGCAATAGGCATAGTTTCTATTATAGGGTACTCTCCTGATATATTTGCAACTCCACTTTATGGATATTTATTAGATACTTATCCAGGAATTAAAGGTCATCAAATTATCTATGTTATACTTGGTGTGTCATCAGTAATTGGATTAATTACAACATTAAAATTTAAAAAATTAGTAAAGTCATCTTAAAATACTTATACTACATTTGAATTTAATCTATAAATCAAACAAAATGAAAAATATATTTATACTATTATTATCAATCGTAATGATTTCACTATCATGTGAATCACCAGATTCATCACCTCAAGTGATTGGATTTACTGCTAGTGAAGATGGCAAATCTAATGTATTAGCAGGTCCTAGTGATATTTTATCAGTTTGGGAATCATATATTGATGCTCACAATTCAAGAGATGTTGAAGGAATTCTGGCTTTAAATTCAGACGAGATTTCTGTTAATGGTCCTGCTGGTGAAGTAATAGAAGGTAATGAAGCTCATATCGAATTCTTGAATCAATGGTTTGAAACTAATAATCCAAATTGGAAAATACTTTGGGCTATATCGAATACTGGGGAGAGTAATGAATATGAAGGAGGAGTAGCTGATTTTGTTACAGCTGGTCACGAGCTTATATTAAATGTTGAAGGACAAGATATTACAGTATTTCAAATTATTGATGCTATGATAAGTGATGGAAAAGTTGTTAGCTTTAATGTATATCAACAGGAAAGAGGTCAAGCCTCAAATGAGTAAATTTAAGAGACCTCTTCGGAGGTCTTTTTTTTAGATTCTTCCAAAAAAAGTTTTTCTAGATTTTTCAGATAGCGATACTCCAATTTTTTCGTTATAGTTAAAGGTTACTAGTATCCTCTCCCCTTCCTCAACTGCAGTTACTTGATGGATGGATTTATTCCCTTTAAATATCATTAAGTCTCCTTCAAAACTATCTATTTTAGTTCCTGAAACTTCATTGTCTAATATTTTCTCTACAAAAGCATAGTCTTCTTTACCATCTTTATATCTCATATCGTTAAAGAACTCATATACCCCACCTTTTGTACAATTTTTAACCAATAATGTTATTGTAAAATCAGAGTTATCAAAATGCCAACCTAAAGCATCACCTTTATCATAATAATTAATATTAATGCTGGATAATGAATCTTCATAAGGGTAGAGGTTTTCTTTATCTAGTAACTCACAAAAAAAGTCTTTTAAAAAACTAGAGTCATATAGTCTCTGTAATATTGAATCTTTTGGAATCAGATCATTTGGAATACATTTTTTTGTAGTATTCATTATTCTATTTCTAGGACTCTCTGGAGGAAACTTATCATCGTAATCAGAAACATAAACATTATATTCAGATGAACTTCTGTAAGAATGTTTCTTAAGATCATTTGCTTCATCTTTAAGTGTCTTTAATCCATCTTTTCCAATAAATGAGTTAAAAATTAAAATACCATCTTTTTCTAGTTTACTAGAATAACTAGAACCTTTAGAAAAAAAATCTTCTGAATATTCAGAACCAAAGATATTTTTTAAATTAGTATCAATCATTAATTTACTTTAGGTTGCATCCATAACAAATATATTCTAAAATGTCAATTATAATTCCCAGAGGTTCAATTATTGCATCCTTTATATACGAAAAGTCTTCTAATCTAGAGGGTTATGAGGAAATGGATAGATTAACTCTTAAAGAGGTAAGTAATAATAATGGTTATTTAGGGCATGAAGTATTCACCAGGGATAAAAAAAATATATTCATTTCATACTGGAAAGACTTTGAATCACTTGAAATATGGAAAAAAAACTCCCTTCACATAAAAGCTAAAAAGATGGGTGAGACATGGTATAAGTCATATAAGATGCAAATTTCTGAATTACACAACAATTACACATTAGACTAAAAAGTAAAAATATAAATTATTTTGAATAGAGTATAAAATGTCAGGACAGTTAAAGTAATTTCTTCAAAAAGAAAGAGGTTCAGCTTTAATTTTCTCCATGAAATTTCTTAAATTAATATATCATAATTCAATTGAAAGATCTTTATTTAACCATCTTATTGCTTACATCCATATCATTAAATACCATCGCTCTTATGATGGTTTCTGATATTATTAATGAGTTTATTAGTCCTTTTATTCTTCTTACCTTAGGGTTTCTTTTGTTTATGTATGTGGCTTTTAAATATTTGAAAAAATGAATAATTTATTCTTATTTGCTTTCTTTATATCTATTATCAATCCTGTTACTTCTCAAAAGTATTATGATAGTAATGACTTAAAGTACTATATAGATTTTTCAAACAGAAGAGCAAACCTGAAATTTCAAGATTTTAAAATTAATGGTCCTATTGAAGAAATAATATCTTACTACGGAAATAGATATACAGTAATCAGAGGTGATAGTATTCATTGGTTACTTCAACAAAGTGATAAAAGAAATAAGCACCTATCATATATAATATTTAAAGGAGATTATGGTGAAGTTCAAAAATTAGCAAAAATGGAATACTCAAATAAAAAACTTGAAGTTTTAATTTCTGATAGAATATTTTCAGGTTATTTTAAAGATTATTTCAACTTTGTAGATGAGGGAGAGTATTTGAAACTTAGTAGTGACAGACTAATAGGAGACTATATAAAAGATGCTGGTTTAATTGGAGACTATAAGATTAAAATATATAGAGATAATGGAGTTAATTACTTTGACCTAAATATAGAAGGAATTATAAAATTAACAAGAAAAGGAGTCATCATCGAAACTAACCTCCCTACTCTAACTAAGTTTGAAGGCACTTATGACTATAGTTTAAATTCAAATATTGAGTTTTTAAAAAAGGGAAGTGTTGCGGGAAGAATATCTTTAAAAGACAGAGCTATTTTTTCTTTAAATATTGATTTGGAGAAAAAAATAGGAACTTTAGTTTCATTAGAAGTTGAGGTAAACGAAGAAGGTATTGAAATAAATAAAAGAAAAACAACAACTTTTTTAATTAAAGATTAAAATGAGAGATTTTCTAAATTATGGAAGTTCAATAGACATAAAAGTTCTTTTTCTAACTTTAGCTTTTATTATTATTTGGAAAGTTTTCATTGAAAAAAATATAAAAAAATGAAAGACCCCGTAAGATATATTAGCTCAATAATTCTAATAATTCTTTTACTAATGTTGATAATCAACTTATTAACTTTTTAGGAATTCAATTTACAATTTTTTTAAACAAAGAATTTTTGTTAATATTGTTTTTAACCAAAAATTATAATTATGAAAAAATTAATCACATTATTAGCTTTTTTCTTTGTTTTATCGACTTATGGTCAGACTGCAATGTCTCGTACTATTGATGTAAAAGAAGGGCAAATGGATAAATTTATCCAAATGGCTGGTAAAAAGACTAAGATGTATAATGGTTCAGACGCTGACACACAATTTTACACTTGGAGAATTTTAACTGGACCTAACGCAGGTAAAATATGGAGAGTTGAAGTTGGAGAGTCTCTAGCTTCTTTCGACACAGACCCTTACAGTTCTTCTGGTGGTAAATATTGGCAAAAAAATGTAGCTCCAACTATTGCTAATAATAATGTAACAAGAACTGTTACATGGCAATTAGCTGAAGGTGCATCATGGTCACCAGATAGTCCAACAAACGATCTAATGAGAAGAGCTATTTTTTATACCTATAAAGAATCTCACGAGCAAGACTTCTGGAGATATAGAACAAGAATAGTTGAAGCTAGAAAAGCAATCAATGATCAGTCAAGACCAGCGACTAGTTCTTGGTGGTGTGGATCAGGATGTGATGGACCGACAGTTGTTGTGTTTTTTAGTCACGCAGATTACGAGGATCAGTTAAATGATAGTCAAGGTAATCAAGCACTATGGGACAAATATGATGAAATCTATGGTAATGGAGCTCATGAGCAAGATGTGAACAGAATGGTACAATCACTTACAGAAAATGGTCAAAGAATTAGACATTTAATGTTAATTCCAGATGCTAGTTCAGACTAATATTTAAGCATAGTATCACGTTTTTAAATTAGACATGACTTCAAAAAAAGACCTCTAAATGAGGTCTTTTTTTTTATATTTATCTAATGCTCAAAATTGCTTA
>Ga0066605_10001406_pt1 | contig 15916 bp, 16 predicted proteins | sample SaaInlLV_DNA_10m_FD_60385 | JGI IMG/M metagenome (GOLD analysis project Ga0066605, IMG submission 60385) | Marine microbial communities from expanding oxygen minimum zones in the Saanich Inlet - SI075_LV_DNA_10m | ecosystem: Environmental > Aquatic > Marine > Unclassified | place: British... | reverse complement strand
CCGCCGACATTATCGAAAAACACGTCAAACTTATCAGGACAGGTCGCCTTGATTTGCCCATCAACATCGCCGGCCTTGTAATCGATAACCGCATCAAACCCTGCTTCTTCTTTAAGCCATGCGCATTTTTCAGGCCCCCCGGCGATACCAACTACACGGCACCCCTTAATCTTCGCAATCTGACCGGCAACCGAACCGGTTGCGCCCGCAGCCCCGGAAATCAATACCGTTTCGCCCGCCTTCGGCATGCCTAAATCCAGTAGACCAAAATAGGCCGTGAGCCCAGTGATCCCAAGCACCGACAGCATCATTTCGGGGGGCACACCCGCAGGCAATTTCGTAAGCCCCATAGGCCCTTGATCTGGCGCCGCAACCACGAAGTCCTGCCAGCCTCCGGTTGTCTGAACGATGTCACCGACCTCAAAATCCGAATGCTGCGATGCCATCACCTGGCCCACCGAACCCGCGCGCATCGGTGCTCCGATGGCCACCGGCGGCAAATAGCTCGGTCGATCGACCATCCAGCCGCGCTGGGTTGGATCGAAGGACAAAAATAAATTTCGGACAAGCACTTCACCCTCACCCGCCTCAGGAATAGGCGTTTCGGCATAATCAAAATTCTCTCGGGTCACCATGCCTTCGGGTCGTTTTGACAACAGCCATTGACGATTAATATTCATGCTTTCTCTCCTGTTTTCTGTTTTTGTTAAACCCTTAGCTTTAGCGCTAGAATCCGTTCTTAACCTAATTGAACCGCGTCAATGGACGCCACTTCATCTACGACCAATGGCAGGGAGCGCAAGCGCTGCCCTGTTGCGCGATACACCGCATTCGCAACCGCAGGTGCGATAGGCGGCAAGCCCGGCTCACCGACGCCCGTTGGCTTATCCTCACTTTCAACAATCACGACCTCGACGCTTGGCGCTTCCGACATCCTCAAGATAGGGTAATCATGGAAATTGCTTTCAACCACGGCACCGTTTTTGATTTCGTGGTGACCGTGTAAGGCCGCCGTTAAACCAAACATGATCGCGCCTTCCATTTGTGCTCGGACGATATCTGGATTCACCGCGATCCCGCAGTTCACAACGCACAACACGCGATGCACCCGGATCTTACCGGCATCAACCGACACCTCAGCCACTTGCGCGACATCGGTTAAAAACGAGTGATGTGCCGCAAAGCCTAGATAGCGCCCCGGCGCCGGGGTCATCGCTTCCATCGCTTTGCCTGCAACGCGAATGACATGCTGCAACCTAGGATTGTTCTCAGTGTTTTTAATTCGAAAAGCAACCGCATCTTCGCCGGCGGCAATTGCCAGCTCATCTATCATCGATTCTTTCGCGAACGCGGTGTAAGAATGACCTACCGAACGCCAAAAAGTTAAGGGTAGCCCGTGGTCAATCGTACTGTGGGTTACCCGTGTATTGGGCTGGTCATAATCCTCATAAAGGCCTTCAAGACTCGACGGATCCGCAACCCAGCCATTGAACGCGCCCTCCGCTAGACCCACCGTCCAGCCGATCAAACCGTCACCAAGGCCAGGAAACAAAGCAGGCATCATATTTTTAATAGTCTCAGGCGAAATATTACCGCCGACCCTGGTTGCATCCCAAGCTGTGATTTTTCCTGAATCAGACAGGCCTGCACGCAGGCGCATGAGTGACGCTGGGCGATACAAGCCATTTTTAAGATCGTCCTCCCGAGACCACAATAGCTTTATCGTTTTTTCCGTTGCAACCGCCACCTGAGTTGCTTCAATGATATGGGTCAGAGTACCCCGACGACCAAAACTACCGCCCAAATAAGTTTGGTGAACGCGAACGTGCTCTGGCGCAAGACCTGCAAACCGGGCTACCAAACCTTGGGCTCCGGATGGCCCTTGAGTACCGGACCAAACATCGGCCTTTCCATTTTGCACGCGCACCACAGCATTCATTGGCTCCATAGGCGCATGCGACAAATAGGGTGTCCAGTATTCTGCTTCCAGCACTTGTTTGGCAGCAGTCAAAGCACCTTCAACATCCCCCTCATCGGTTGCCGAGACAGCATCGTCTGCAGCGAGTGCTGCTTTATAGTCGGCTAGAATCCTTGCCGAATTCAGTTTGGATAACGCAACCGTTTCCCACTGAACGGTTAAAACCTCTGCAGCAGTCTTGGCTTGCCAATATTTTTCAGCAACTACGGCAACCCCGCTGCCGATCTCAAGGACGTCAGTAACACCTGGCATTGCCAACGTTTTGCTAGCATCAAAGGAAATCAGCTTGGCGCCTGCAACCGGCGAGCGCTTTACCACAGCGTGATACAGATCGGGTAACTCAACGTCGATTCCAAAAACCGCGCTGCCGTTTGATTTCGCAAGCGCATCGACCCGGGTGGACTCCCGACCGATATAGCGAAAAGCGCTCTGCGGCTTCAGAGGCGTCTCGGTCGGCGCGACCAAACCCGCCGCAGTTTGAACGAACTGGCCATAAGGGTAGCGCGCTCCGGCCACGATAATGTGCCCATCCTCGGTACTCATAGCATCTCGCGTCAGGCCTAAATCCAGCGCCGCCGCGGACAACAACAGCGCCCGAGTGTTCGCGCCCACTTGGCGTAGTGGCTCGTAATGCGCATTGATCGCATTACTGCCACCAGTCGCTTGAACCCCCATGCCAGGATTGTTGTAATCCTCATGCACCCCGGCTAACAAGATTTCCATCTTGAGCGGGTCATAATCGAGCTCCTCACCAATCAAGGTTGAAAGACCCGTAGTCACGCCCTGCCCCATCTCGTCTCGCGCGCTGTAAAACTTGACGGTATTATCCGGTAGTATCTGCAAGAAGGCGTTGGGCACAAAGCCCCCTTCGGCTACCGCTATCGGAAGCGGACCGGGTGTCGAGCATCCTGTCAGAGAAAAACCAATCACGACCCCGCCGCCTAAGACAGCCGTGGCTTTTAAAAACTTGCGGCGCGAAACATTTACAATCTTCATAGATTACGCCTCCTGCGCTAAAGCAGCATTTCGAAACAGCGGTTGGGCGGAACTCGCCGCCAGAACCGCTTTTTTAATGCGCGGATAACAGCCACACCGACAGATATTGCCAGACAGGGCCGTATCGATTTCTGACTCCGTTGGGCTTGGGTTTTCATCGAGCAGGGCAGCGGCGGTCATAATTTGACCCGACTGACAGTAGCCGCACTGCGGCACTGAGTGTTCAACCCAAGCGGTTTGCAGGGCGTGCAGCCCGCCGTTCTGGCTTAGGCCCTCAATGGTCGTGACTGATTGTCCAGCGACTGCTGCAACCGGTAGGATACAGGTGCGTACGGCCTTGCCATCTATCTGCATGGTGCAGGCACCGCACAATCCAGCCCCGCATCCAAATTTTGAGCCCTTCAGATTAAAGCTATCGCGAATCACCCAAAGCAATGGGGTAGTCGGGTCATCCTCACTGGTTACTGTTACGCCGTTCAACTCAAACTCAATCATTATCTTTTCCCTGAGTAAATTTGTAATCCGCATCGCAAAACGATGAGACGTTTTACACGCCATTTAAAAAGCCAGACTCTAAGGTCGGCGAAAATTCGTAAGACATTGTTAAGGGCTTTTTATAATTCTGAACGAGCCAAAATGGTCGCCACAGGCTTCATCAACAGATTGACCGGCAAGGTTTATCCTTATCTGCTACAAAGCAAACCACCATAAAAGGCTAAGGACGCACCCGAATCCCACTTTGCTGAGGATTGATAGGTTTAACATCCCTCTGAAATAAAGCGTTATGGCGACTTAACATCGGACAAGATCGTCAGCATATCTTGAACTAATATGTCTGGATGCAGAAACGAAACCGAATACACTTCTCTAAGGTTTTGTTGCTCATCAATTAAGTAGACTCGTAGCAAATGCGACAAACTACCGACAGGTTTTCCATTATTATCAACATCTTGTATAACAAACTGATTATAGTTTTTTAATATTTTTTCTAGCTCGACATCGCTGGGGGTCGTCAAAAAACGCCAGTTCTGGGCCTGCTCCGCCTCAAATCGAGCCGCATACTTGCGTAGCATCTCGGGCGTATCATTTAACCGATCAAAACTGAGTGATAGAAGCTGGACCCGATTATTCAATCGAGGATCTTTGGCCAATCGCTGCATCACCCGATTGAGTACATAGCTGGCTAATGGACATCCATTGACATCACTGCACGATGCATACATGAAACTCAGTAGCGTGACCTTTCCCGCCATCAGAGTCTTTAAGGTCGTTTGCTGGCCCCGGCTATCGATCACTAGGCCATCACTGGCTCGGCCAATAACCGGCCGCGCGTAACTGCCTACCGCCGGCAATTCGAAACCCAACGGGCCGTAGCCTGGCGCAAGCGGCACCTCAAGCCCAGGCTTGTGGTGCGCAACCGTCGGCGTTTGCGTGCCTGACGAATGATGCGGCGCCCCCCAAGCAGACGCCATAACGAGACACCCCAGCCAGCAAAGCGCCTGCTGGGTCTTTTTCACCCATAATGTCATCAAAACCGCCTAGTCTAATCCGGCAAATTTGCCCGGTCGTGGCGGCGCAGTCATCCCATATAACGAATAAGCACCAAAACGCATCTGGTGCGGATAACCCAGCCCTTCGGCAATGAAATCGATGGTGAGCTTGTGCACAAGCTTGTCGTCTTGATAGTCGTAGATTTTGAAGTACTGCAGGTCTTTACCCGTCGAGACCTTCTTGTCCCAATTCGCGAGCAGGGACGAGGTGTAATACAACCGCTTACCATCCCAGCTTTGCGACACCATGTTGACCTGTTCACCGATCGAGGTTTCGCTTTTTAGTATCGGCGCAAACGGATCAGAAATATCAAACAGACGGGTCATCCCATCGTTCCAAGTATTGACCCAGAGCGAGCCATCGTCGGCCGAAATCGAAATATCAACCGGCAGCGGCACCTTTGAGGCATCGGCAATATCTGCAACCTTCTTGGCATGCCAATCATTGTCTTGCTCGTAAATTAACCAGATCTCGGAGGTCAAGGCTGTAGTTGTAAAACAGTAGTTGTTGTTTGAACCCCAAGCACACCGAATTTCAAGCGGCGCACCCGGCACGTCTAGGATTTTCTTAGGCTTACGAGTGTGCAAATCCCAAACCACGACCGTGTTCCCAAAGTTGCTCATGGCCTCTGGGCTACCCATCATCTCGCCCAGGTTCATCATGTAATTGTTCAAGCCCGTAAACGAGGACGTTAGTAACACGTTGCGCCGCGGCAAGGCCCTGACATCGTAGCCATAGCCGTCCGCAAACTGGCCTGACTTAACAGCGCCATTCAGCTCACCATCCTTCGGCATCCAATGCGTTGTGATGTAATCGCCGGCGTTGGTGTATTCCACAAGCCCAGTCACACCACCGTGATCGGCCTCGTTCGATAACCCTGTAATCAGGATCCGGCCTGGTAACGCGTAAGAAGTATGCGGGCCAACCACACCGCCAGATTGGCCGACAAAGCTATCAATCGTGCGATGTAAGCTCGGTTTTGCGGGATTAGTATGCACGTCAAAGATAAAGATTTTGCTGCTTGCTAAACCACTGGCCCAAAGATATCGACGATCATCGGTTAACCCTGAATGGTGGGCTTCATTTCTGCCGCCAACCGATAATGAGTTCACCACTTCTCCGTATTGTTCGGCGTTTGGATTTACGGACACTGTCACCAGCTTATCCTGCTCATCGCCAAGCCCTTCAACCCCCAGTGTCCAGATATAAACAAAATCTTCCTGGCCCACAATTTTAGCCATATACGGCGACATACAAGTTTCGTCTGCCATCGCGAATTGCGGTAATAAAACGGTCAAAATCATGCCTAACCACTTTTTCATCGATCCTCTCCTTACTTGCCGAGCCAGATTGGCGGGCCCTCTGATGTGCCACGACGCTGAGCTTACCGCAATCTTAGCCAACGGGGGACCTGACAATAATACTTTCGTTATAACTCTGAGTTATAACGAAATCCGTTCTAGTTAACCATTTCCAAACCACATGGTCTTAGAACGCTTGAACGCCGGTATGCTATTCTAAAAACAACGTAAAACTTCCGTCACAAGCATGACCACACTCGACTACAGCATTGTTACCGGCTATCTGTTGATGATGCTCGCGTTTGGCGTGTATGCGCAGTTTCAACAAAGCAACACCGACGACTATTACGTCGGTGGCCGGCGACTCGGTACGCTATCGATTGCAGTGCTTTGGATGGCCTCCTGGGTCGGCGGCGCATCTGTTATCGGCAGCGCTGGGCGCGCCCACAACCTAGGCATCACCGCAATTTGGTATTGTCTGGCACTCGCGATCGGCTGCTTTATCTTCGCGGCACTTTTCGCTGCCAAGGTCAAGCAGCTCGGCGATGGGGGACAATATCTAACCTATCCAGACCTAATCGAGGATCGCTTTGACGGCAGAACGCGGCTAATCGCCACGCTTACAACCGCCCTTTCCTTTATCGCTTTCGCAGCAGGTCAGCTTGCGGCGTCTGCGACCATTATCGAAGTCATATTTGGCTGGTCGTTTGCGCAAAGCTTGCTGCTTGCCACCTGCATTGTGGTCGCCTACACCGCAATCGGTGGCTTCCTGGCCATCACCTATACCGATTGGCTGCAGATCATTCTGCTGGTCCTGGGCGTGGTCGTGATTGGCCTGCCGATCGCCATCCTAAATGGCGGCACACCCGACAACCTGCTGAGCAATCTGCCCCCGGAACGCTTTGATCTTGGGGCCTGGGGATGGCCTGCGATCATTGCACTCATAGTTTCCATTAGCATGAGTTTTATCGTGTCCATGGACAGCTTCACCCGAAGTTATGCGGCAAAGAGTCCAAGCGCGGCACGCAACGGCCCTTTTCTGGCCGTTGGCTTGATCATCATCATCGGTGGTGCGGCCACCTGGATCGGTCTGACGGCAGGATTGCTGTTTCCGGACGTTGCCAGTGGCGACAATGTGCTGCCGATGTTTATCGAGAAACTATTCCCAACCGGCTTGAAGGGGCTGGTTTTAGTGGGCTTGTTAGCAGCCGTCATGTCAACGGCCGATATCTGCATCTTGACTGTTTCGGCCAACACCACCCATGACGTTTATCAGCGCTTTGTGAATCCTGCAGCATCAGAGCAACAGCTTTTTAAAATTGGCATTGCCGCTTCTGCCCTGGTTGGCCTTACAGCGGGCCTCATGGCCTGGCAAATGCAGGATGTAATCGATATCTTGCTGATCGGTTTTACGATCAACGGTGCCGCGCTGGTGATCCCAACGATTGCTGCCATTTACTGGCGCCATACCGATTCCAACCCGGCCTTTTGGAGTATGCTCGCAGGCCTTGCGACCGTGCTGGGTTGGCATGGCATGCGACTGATCACGACCGATCCGTTATTTACAATCGACCCTTTATGGCCCGGCTTGTTTGCAGCCGCCACCGTGTTTGTTATCGGCCATCGTCACCGCGCGCCTTGGACTCCGCCCACCAGCGTGGAGGTTGAACCATGAGCGATCCCTTAAAGTTCGAACGGGCTGGGGATGATGACCGCATTAATCTCGCGGTCGGGCAGCCCTCACCCGATCTGATTCCAACCGAGATGCTCCAGACTGCCGCAGCCAATGCCTTCAACAAGGCGCCCGAGCATGCCTTCAACTATGGCGACCCACAGGGAGAGCTTGCCTACAGGGCCGCTCTTGCTTTGTTTCTTCAAGGCCAAGGCCAGACTACAGTGTGCGCCGAGTCGCTTTTTCTCACCGGCGGCAGTTCTCAAGCGCTGGATTTTATCTGCGAGCGTTTTACCCGGCCTGGCGATGTTGTGCTGGTCGAAGACAGCACCTACTTTTTGGCGTTACAAATTTTTAAAGACCGAGGGCTCAACATCGTTGGCTTGTCCTGCGACGCGAACGGCATTGAGCTGCCTGCTCTCACGGCCGCCATCGAAACCCATAAGCCTCGCCTTCTTTACACCATTGCCAGCTTTGCTAATCCCACAGGATTATGCCTCGCTGAGGATCGGCGCGCGGAAATTGCCCGCCTTAGCAGCGACCATGATTTTATCGTTGCAGCCGATGAGGCCTACCAGTTACTGCACTTCGAAAAGCCTGCACCCAAGTCCTTTAGCCACTTTTTGAATGATGGCAACATCCTGTGCCTTGGCACGTTTTCCAAGATTTTGGCGCCCGGGCTGCGGGTTGGCTGGCTTGAAGTGAGTGAAGGACTCATGCCTAGACTCTTAGCCTCCGGCTGGGTAAACAGTGGCGGCGCCATCAACCAAATGGCTTCCTTTATTGTCACCGATTGTTTGCAGCAAGGCGCGCAAGCGGCGCATTTATTAACACTGCGTCGCACCTTGGCCGCGCGCGCAGCCGTGATGCAATCGGCGCTCGAGGCCAGCCTACCGGAGTTTGCCAGTTGGACCGTGCCCGCAGGCGGCTATTTTTTTTGGTTACGACTGACAGACCCAAGCAATACAGACAACTTGGTCGCATCCGCAAGCCGCGCCGGCGTGGGTTTTCAACCTGGCAACTTTTCATCGGCCAATGCCCAACACCCCAATTACTTAAGGCTCAGCTTTGCCGCCTACGACAGTGCCGAAATCGAAACGGGCATACGCCGGCTTCGCGCTGTTTTGAGTGCGCGCTGAAGTACCGTAGTAATCCTGTTTCTGCCTTGCAGGCGCGCGCAACGGTGAGTGTGACGGCTCAGGTAATCCAGCCTGCCCGACGAACAGCCGCAAGAAACCGCGAAGACGTGCGACTGTTTCTGACGTCCGGACATTAGATTTCCTCTGAACAATTAGAAACAGACTCGCGTTTGCTAACGCTTATTGACTATTTGGGTCTAAAAGAGGCCTAATCCCTTTAATCGAATCAACCTTTTATTTAAGGCAGCGATTCATTTGCTGACACAATATTGATGGTGGCGCAGTGCAAATACTCAGTTTCGTTAAGATCTTATTCTCACCGATTGTCTTCGGGTTTGCGTTCATTGGTCCCTTGTCAGCCGAAATCATTACCGCGCTCGAGATCGCATTGCCCATTGGGACGCCCCTCTACTGGGGGCTGTTGATTGGCGGCCTGTTAGGTCTGATGGCACAGGTTCGCGGCAGCTGGGTCTGGGTGAAGCCCTCATGAACAATCCTGCGATGACAAAAGAAGCCTTACTGGCGCTTTCCCCCGATGCCTTAGACGCGCTGGAGCGGAAAATTGCGGGCAAATACATGCATCGAATTCCCTGGGGCGCTGTCGCTTGGGGTTTAAGCAATCTCATAGTTTGGCTATCGCTCTGGCCTCTGGTTCTATTTGACTACCTATCGATCTGGGCTGCCTTCCCAATTGCGGTGCTCAATGTCGCCCTCAGTTACTTGCCATCCCACGAAGCGCAACACAGCATTATTGCCCGTGAAGGTCATCCCTTACGCTGGCTAAACGAACTTGTAGGGCATGTGTCCACTATCCCATTCGGGCAACCGTATCGTGTTCTTAAAAACACACACATGGAACATCATGCGCACAGCAACCATCCAGAGCTCGACCCTGACTACGCAGTGCACGCTAAAGATGATTGGGCCTTTTTGAAGAACAGTATCCTCAGGCGCCAACCTGCAGGCCCTGCCCAAAAAGCATACGGCGACACGATGGAGCGTATCGGCAAATCGCATATGCTGCTCGATGCACTCCTATTCAACCTGGTTTTTATGAGCGTGCTGTTCTCGATGGCTTGGACGGGCCACGCCATTGAAGCCGCACTGCTTTGGTGGCTTCCGAAGCATATTGCCCAAACCTACATTCAATATTATTTGAGCTGGGCGCCCCACCACCCAGGGATTCGCCAAGAGCGTTATGGGCAAACCCGCGGCTTTAAGAGCAAAGTTGGAAACCTGCTGAGCATGGGCATGCAATACCATATTGTTCATCACCTTTATCCAAGAATTCCGCTCAGCAGTACACCAGCCGCATTTCATGCTTTAAAACCGATCTTGGAAATTCGAGGTTGTGATATCGGGGGATGGTCGGAAACGCCCTGAAGTAAGAGGCACTTCGATTCCTGATTTTCGCGGCTGAAAACGTTACTAACGTTCATGGCTCTCGCCTTCTTCATTAGCCGATTATACTAATTCATGTCAGCGGCAAACTAGGCTGGACCCTGCCTGACAAGTAGACGACGCGCGCATCGTTTAAGGTTCTAGGCCCCTAAAAGACTACCCTGCATTTAAAACGCGCAGCGATCCAAGCCAACTTGGATCATTCGCGGCCCAACCAAGGCCCGAGTCGCGCGAAACATTAAAGATTAGCTGTCCGCCACGCCCAGCGCCTGCGCCAACGCAAGCTTCACACTGGCCATAAGTCGCTGGCTGACCCGTGCCTGCGGATGAAACACATCCCCTGCGTGATACAAACCCGGAAACACCACCAGCTCGCAAGGCACCCCTGCGGCATTCAATCGCCGGGCGTAATCGACGTCTTCATCGTAGAACAGGTCTTCCGTGCCCACGCAGATGTGCGCGGGGGTTAGATGATGCAAGTCGTCTGCTCGAGAGGCTGCGGCATAATAGGATGCGTTCTCTGCTGGCTCACCGTCCAAGTACATTTCCCAGGCGGCAAAGGAGGTTGCTTGATTCCAAACCGGATGATTGTCGATCTGCCCTGACTCAGTTGCGTGCAGATTATCGATCATCGGATACAGTAACAGTTGTAGTTTAAGCTCGGGCCCCTGATCATCACGTACTTTGAGCGCGAGGCCTGCAGCCAAACCTGCCCCGGCGCTCGTTCCGCCAATGGCGAGACAGTCTGAATCGATACCCAGTCTGCCGCCCTCGCTATGAAGCCACAGCAGCGTGTTCCAAGCGTCCTGTAGACCCGCAGGAAACGGATGCTCCGGCGCCAACCGATAGTCAACCGAGGCTACCGTGATGTCTAGATCATAAGCCAACTGCTTCGCGCGATTGTCCTCCGCGTCACCGAGAACATATCCGCCCCCATGAAGCCAGAGCAAACAGGGTTGATCCGGACGATCTGATTTACGATAGAGCAACACCGTTGTGTTACCCCCTTGCGCCTCGACCTCGTGCTGCAAGGTTATGACTGGTGGAGCATCCACAGCTTTGGGCGCCGCCGCGAGCGCTTCCCGCAAGGCATTAAGACCGGCCCGGTCCACCCGCAAAGCAAGCTCCTCGGTAGCACCCTCTCGAAGTTCTGGGTCAATTCGGTTGTAATCTAGTTTCATAATCATTCCTTTACTGATGGTCGCGCTGCTGCGTTTGCAGGGATAGATAATCTGATGATGGCGAGCCTTTAGGATCAATCCGGTGTTAAGCGCCCGCATGAGAGCTTTAAATTGATTGATTCAAAACACACCACTGCCCGTGAACGATCCTCTACATCTTCGAAAAAATGCATCATGGATTTCACCTCGACCGCGATGGGAATTTCAAAATCTTTGCCGCCATTTTTTTAAAACTCGATGGCGGCGAGGCCTTACCTCTCAACAAGGCGGTCAATACAGGCGATACATCGTCATAAAACCGCCAATCTTCTTCATCATGTTGCGCAGCTTGGGCATGAACCTGTTGCTCGGTCTCACTCCCAAAATAGGCCTCGCAGAAGGCTTGTCCCGCATCTGATAAATGCTCCGACCGCAATTCCCCTTCCAAAACCGTGGTCAAAAAGGCGGCGCCTGCAAGGTCCTGCATTTTGATACGGCCCACGGCCGATGGATAATTCTGCACGAGCCGCTGATTCAACAAATCGTTCGTGACCAGGAACGCAATAAGCGCGCCAAGGGCTTGGGTGTTGTTGCCGACTCGGCCTAACGTAATTGTGGCGTAAATTTGTGACATCGTTGGTACAACCTGTATTCAAATAATCAGCAATGGTCGGCTCTGGTCAAAGCAAGTCTGTGAGCTTCCGCATCCCAGCGCCCAGGAACATTAACTGCTGTCGCAGAATAAATCGATCCCAGCCTATACAAAAATGACGCACGCCCAAATCGATATAACGCTTGGCCTGCTCGACGCTGCCCAATTCTATACGCGGCTGAATCCCATACTCTAACGATTTTTGAATGACCAAGGCCTCGAACGGTTTGATCGCTTCAGAATGTTGCAAGCTCGGCTCGGCCCTTGAAAAGCTGAAATCCGCCGGGCCCCATTGCGTCATATCAACACCCAGTTCGCGCGCGCGCGCCAAGATCGCATCGAGATGATCAACAGCAATCGATTTCTCGATCATAATGCAAAAGACAATGCTTTTGAGGTCCTCCAAATAGGCCTCGGTATCATAACTGCTTAACGCCGGCCGCCGGAGCTTAACGCCCATATCACCGCCCACGCTGGGTTGATCCGGGCGAATAATCCGATGCGCGATCTCAACGTCCAAAGGCGTACGAATATCGGTAAACAAAACCGCTTTAAACCCTGCACCCAAAGCGCCTTGCGCAATGAAACCTTGAGAGGCTTGGTCCGGTTTGATCATCAATGGCAAACCGCCCGCTTGCGCCGCACGGGCGAGGTGATACAAAAGCGGTAAATCGAATGCCGCGTATTCCGCAGAGAATTCGCCGTAATCAAATAACCCAGTGTCGCCGATCAACTCTGGAATATCTGGATCGGTAAACATGAAGTGAGTGCCGAGGGTTGGATGACCCGCCGCAAAGCGCTCCCGAAACGTGTTGGATAAAATCATGGGGCCCGGCTCCTATTCCTGCCAAGACTGTCTTATCAAAATCGGCCTAGGCCATTTGGATGCCAAATCTTTCTTCGTGAATTATTGATGTTTCAAGATTAAAAAGCGAATGGCGTACACAGACGTGGATCGCCATCGGGGCGGCCGAACCTCTTTACAGCGGCGCCTTTTGAAACGCGATTTATCCCAAGCGGGCGCAATCCGAGTTAGCGAGACTCATCCAAGGTCCTGACATCCCCGAACAACTTGATTGAGCCCCTAAGATCTGTCGAGCACAGCATGCAACATCCGCCAAAACGGCCTGGTCAAGTTACCAGTAGATCAAATACCTTTGGAATGGTTGTTGCGCGCTGGGTTAAGCCTCTGGCTGCGGCGACGAGTTTAATAGGATTGGCCTGTGCCCTCAGCGCACCCGCCAGCGGGAAAGCCCTTGGCGAGTTACGCTTGGAATGTAGCCAAGCGATTAGTTTAAGCCGTGATCCGACAGCTATGGGCGTCGATATCTATCAGATTGCGACATGTTTTGGGTATATTGAGGCGCACATCGATTTGACGCCGGCGCCCTTCTGCCTGCCCCCAGAACTTGCAATGAGCGCGATCGCCGAGCGCATTCTGCATGAAACTCGCGCCGATGACCCTAACGCAAACGCCTCGGTCGCTCTGACGGAGCAGCTTCGCGTGAGCGCGCCTTGTCATGAATGAGAGCGCTAATTAGCCCGCTGCGCTCGCAGCGATCCATCTGACAGGACACTTCCCAAACCGCACCATCGGCCCAATAATACCGCGCACTGCCCTGACGGCGTCCTTGCTGAAATTGACCTTCGAAGCGATCGCCAACATTGCTTGCTCGGGATGCCCCATAGACCATGACGCCACGACCATGAGCCAAGCCAAATGCAAACTCGCCCACATACCGATCGCCATTTGAAAACATCATATTGCCGCGTCCCGCGGCTCGATGGTTTACAACAGGGCCTTCATATAGGTTACCGTCGCGATCGCGGAGCTTCACTGGGCCATTGAGCCGGTCGCGAACCCAGAACCCAGTGTAGGAGCCGCCATCGCTAAGATAATAGGTCCCTCGACCCATCTGCATGCCACTTTCGAAATACCCTTCAAATCGACCCCCATCCGGGAAAGTCATCACACCCTGTCCGGCGGGCTGGCCCGCTACAAGTCGACCTTCGAATTGGCGCCCGTCCCGCAGCTCGACCTTGCCGATACAAGTTGGATCCATAAAGGGATCACACGGCGAAATAATCGTGTCAGCATCCGCTGAGTCATCCGCCGCCGCAAACCCGTTAAGACTCACGAGCATAAGAACAAACGCACCCAGCAACCGCGCACTGTGCTGAACCAGCTTGCCGGACCGAATCCCTTGAATGGACTGAATGATGCTTTCGAGACGCATACTGATTTCCTCGCTTGCGTGAAACTTTACCCTGAACGAAACTGATTGTAGTTTGTATGACCGATATTGCCACCCTTCAGGAGGTTTATGCCATGAACACCTTGATTCCAATCTTGCGTATCTTTGACGAAGCAATGGCCCGAAGCTTTTACCTGCGCTATCTTGGGGCGACGGAAACCTTCAGCCACCGCTTTGACCCAACGGCACCGCTGTACCTTGGTGTTCAGTTGCACGAGGCTGACCTACATCTTTCGGAGCATTTTGGGGATGCCACACCCGGCAGCAGCATTCGATTGAGGGTTGCGGATCTGACCCGTTATCACGCGCAAATAACCGAGACGCCTCATTCCAATGCCAACCCGAGCATCAATGAACAGCCCTGGGGACTGGATATGCCGATTAGTGATCCGTTTGGCAACCGCATCATTTTTTGCCAGTACTAAAACCGCGTCCTTTGCTGAACTGTTGCACGGCCTGAGGGCTGCTTGATCAAAACAACGCCGGCCTTGATTCACAGCGTCACGACCAAGCGGGTTATAACCCTTTCCGATCCGCCCCAAGATCAGACAGTCTCAAAACCACTTAGAAAAGGTTCGATCCCATCTTCTATAAGCTGACTAAAAAGGCTTCAAGCGCCAGGTTGGTCTGCTCCGGCGCTTCCTGCTGCACCCAATGCCCAGCGCCTTCTATAATAGTTGCCCCGCGAAACGCCGCGCAATGCTCGCCGGGGGCCGCATAGAGGTCTGCGCCTGGAAAAAAGTTGCGCACGGGGTCTCGACTGCCACCGATAAACGTACTGGGGGGTTGCAGCGCTTTGCCTCGGATCTCGGGCAATTGCTGCGCGTCAAGCGCCTGCGCGCGATAACGATGGGTTGGCCCAACAAAACCCGTGCTTTCAAAAGCCGCAGTATAAACGTCGAGATCAGCCGACGTCATCCAGGTGGGATAGGGATCCGGGTCGGTTAAATCATCTAACAACCCTGCATCCTTGGGCTTGTCTTTAAGCCACTCATTTAACGGCGCATCCCCCGATAAGGCGTAATAGATCTTGCGCAGCGCGCTGCCCACGTCTCGGCCGAGTTCAGCCTCAACGACGCCGGGCTGCTGAAAATAGGTTTGATAAAAAAATCGGTCTGGATACAGGGCCTCCCATAATGGCAGAGACGAGCCTTCCGATGGCGGGATATACGGGACCGATAGACCTGCTACCGCGCGAATTTGCTCTGGAAAACGCAATGCCGTCGTGTATACCTGCGGGGCGCCCCAATCATGACCAAACAAAATAACCGGATCATCCGACAGCGCCGTTGCAATCGCCTGAATATCAGCACTCAGTTCAGTCTGAGTGTACTGCTCGACCGCTAAGGGATGACTGCTGCCGCCATAGCCTCGAACATTTACCGCCGCGACCTGATAACCCCGCGCCGAGAAATACGCCATCTGATGCCGCCAGGAATACCACAGCTCGGGCCATCCATGTACGCATAATATGAGTGGACCCTGGCCGGTGACTTTTATTTCTAGTGACAGATTATCGCGCTGTACCCACTGCGTTTGCATCTTGACTCCTGATCGAATGTAGAAAAACTGGGTTAAAATTCGCCTCGTGTGCGTGATGAACGCTTCACGGCAGTTCCCGCATCGAAAACATCGCTCGTTTGCAGGCAGTTTGTCAATTGCCAAGCCACAGGCGTTCAATTCACACTGCGGGATGCCTGATCCAGAATGGGGCTTCTAAGCCATAATGGTCGGCGGCCCGTACCACTATTACCTTTATTGATTAGAGATGCTTATGTGGCGCACACTCTTCACCTTACTGATACTGCTTC
>Ga0066605_10001398_pt1 | contig 15965 bp, 15 predicted proteins | sample SaaInlLV_DNA_10m_FD_60385 | JGI IMG/M metagenome (GOLD analysis project Ga0066605, IMG submission 60385) | Marine microbial communities from expanding oxygen minimum zones in the Saanich Inlet - SI075_LV_DNA_10m | ecosystem: Environmental > Aquatic > Marine > Unclassified | place: British... | reverse complement strand
CTGCGACTTTCTTGGCTGGAGTTTTCTTAGTCGCCACCTTTTTTGCTGCGACCTTCTTTGTCGCCACCTTCTTTACTGCGACTTTCTTGGCGGGAGTTTTCTTTGTCGCCACCTTCTTTGCTGCGACCTTTTTGACGGGAGTTTTCTTTGTCGAAAGCTTCTTTGCTGGTAATTTTTTAGCTGTGCTTTTTGGGGCCAGTGCCTTTTTAGCAGGTGCCTTGTTATTCGCGACTTTTTTGGCCGACACTTTTTTAGTGGGTGCTTTCTTGGTCACTGTTTTTTTGGCGGTGTTTTTTTTCGCTGCGGACATAATGTGGTGTGGTTGCTTGGAAAGGGAAGGGCTTTGTTTAAATTTTGAGCTGGTGTGGCGCGGCAAGTTCGTTGCTAGCGGCTTTCACTTTGCGCATGAGCCCTAGTTGATCATCGGGCGATGCGTTGGCGACTTGTTGTCTTAAAGTATTAATTCGATTTTTTAAATAATTGTTGTAGAGGAAGTTGAGGTAATTGTTTATCTGATGTTCCGCTAAGTCCGCTTCAACGTCTAAGTCTCTGGAGTGAAGGTCAGCCATTAGTTGTCGGTCTTCAATCGTGTCGATGAGAGTTTCGATATTTGAAGTGTTTTCAATCAATCCTTCGCGCAGTTCGGCGAGTATGCGTTTGAGGAGACGGCCGGCTGGCGATGTACTATTAATCCAATCGTAATCAATTATTTCTGAGATTGCTGCGCTGTGTTCGGGAAAGTGTAGAACGAGCCAAAGTAGCTCCCATGTCCCGTCTGTCAATAGCGTGTCTGTACTGACTTTTTTGGTGGGTTTTTGCTGATTTTGTCCTGAGTTGTAGGTCTGCGGCGTTGGGGATTTTTTAAAATCAACTAGTGCGGCGTGTGAATCAACATTTAGAAGCTTTGAGGCGGTCTGTATATAATCTTCGCGGGCAACCTCGGAAGGGACGTGCTGTAATAAATCGAAGACGTTGCGCAGGGCAGTGGTTTTCTCGTTGGTACTCGGGGCGCGGTTTTCGGGGAGGCTTTCGGAGATGGCCAGCTCGATGGCACTTTTTGAGTTTGCGCGGAGGGGTTCGAGGGCGCTTGCACCGTGCTGACGAAGCAAGTCGTCGGGGTCGGCTTTTTCCGGTAGCAGTAAATAGCGGAATTCGAGGCCGGCCTTGAAGGCGAGTGGGAGAGCGCGCAGGGCGGCTTTGCGGCCAGCTTTGTCGCCATCCAGTAAGCATTCGACGGTATTGGGCTGGTAGCGCCGCATTAGATGGAGTTGGTCGTCGGTAATTGCGGTCCCTTGTGGGGCGACCGCGGTGTGCAGGCCGACGGACCAGCAGCGAATCGCGTCGAGTTGACCTTCGACGAGGAGGAAGCTGCCACCTTCTTTGAGATGAGTGCGGGCGTGATCCATACCAAACAGGATACGGCCTTTGTGGAAGATTTGCGTTTCGGGGGAATTGACGTATTTGGCTTCGCGGGCTGGATCGTCAGCGGGGGTCTGTTCTAGTTGGCGCGCGGTAAAGGCAACGACGCGTCCTTGCACATCGCGAATTGGCACCATGAGTCGGCCGCGAAAGCGTGATTTGAAATTGTCGTGAAAATTTTCGTTGTCGCGTGCAAAGAACAAACCGCTTTGACGCATCGCGGCGGTGGGGATGCCGCGCTCCTTAAAATAGAGCGCAAGTGCATTACGTGCGGCAGGTGCATAGCCTATTTTAACTTCATCTGCGGTCTCCATGGTAAAGCCGCGTTGATCCTGCCAATATGTGCGTACGGGTGAGGCTTCTTCGGACTCAATAAATTGCTGGTGAAACCAAGTCGTGGCGAGTTCATGGATTTCGAAGATTTGCTTGCGCAGCGACATTTCTTCGCGGGACGGGCCGCCAGCTTCGTATTCGAGGGTGATGTTAAACTTTTTAGCAATGAACTCAATGGCTTCAGGGAATTCGAGGTTTTCGACCTTCATGATGAAGGTGAAGCAGTCGCCGCCTTCGCCAGTACTGAAGCATTTATAAAAGCCGCGGTCAGGGTGGACGTAAAACGACGGGGTCTTTTCCTGAGTAAACGGGCTGAGGCCTTTCCATGAACTACCAGCTCGTTTGAGTTCGACGTAGGGAGACACGAGATCCACCAAATTCACCTGGTGCTTGATCGTTTCGACTGATTTTTGCGCAATGCGGGCCACGTTTTATATTTGGGTAGCGGGTGGTGCTGAAAATGGCCTGCTTGAGGCTCAGCGGAGTCGATTGATTGAGGCTTCAGCCTCCTTGCGAAGTGGGTGATTCGGCGCGAGCTGGATGAAGCGTTCATAGAGCACGATTGCGGAGGAATTGTTTCCGTTGATTCGCTCATAGCCGCGGGCGAGTGAAAGGGCGATCTCGGGGCTGCTAGGAAAGCGGTCGTAGGTGGTCTCCAATTCGGCGAGGAAGTCTTCTGGCTTTTTAGTGCGTTGAATTACGCGTAGGTAGTCGAGGGTGTAGTCGATCGTTTGCGGGGCCAGTCGGGTGGCCTCAAGTGCGGTGGTTTCTGCATTTTTAGCTTGTCCGTCGAGTCGATAGGCGAGCGAGAGTTGATTCCATATGTCGGCGCGCGCGTTGGCCCGGCCGAGTGCCTGCCAGTAGAGCTGGATGGCTTGTTTGTAATCGTGCTCGATGGACGCGCTTTCGGCATCCGCTAGCAGCTGTTCTAAGCTGCGTGGTGTCAGGGTGGGGCGAATTGTGGGGACTGTTTCGCGAGCTGCGACGCCAGAATTGACGTCAACGTCGCGCGCAATGCTTTCGCTTAGGTCGGAGGTGCCGACCAAGCCATTGGTGGACGCACCATCGCTTTGTTGATCGTAGCTGAGTGCGGGTTCGGCTGGTTCGATGGGAATGTTTGGGTCGAAAGTGATGGCTGCGGCGTTGCTGTTGAGTTCGACTTCTAATGCGGGTGTGGTGGCCATGGCTTCGGCGCGCTGTATGTCTAGTATAATTTGTGCCTTTTCAGATGTGGCCTCAGCAGCGTCAATGATTGTTAGGTCGGTCGCTGCCACTGCTGAGGTTTCGGTTACTGGTTTGGCGGCAGCTTCTTTAGCGGCTTTGGCTAGTTCTTCTTGCATGGCTACTTGGGCACTGCGCCAACGTTCGATTTCACCGCGGGTTTTGGCCCATTCGCTGGCATCGACAGCACCGGGGAATTGCTTGTCGAGTTGCGTGATGGCTGTTTCGGCGGCGGCCCAGTTTTTGTTGCGAAGGTGGATATCAAGAAGGCCGAAGAGTGCGGGAAGGGCGTTGGGGTCGTCGCTGTTGGCAGCAATATTTAGCCAGACTTCGGCCTGTGCTCGGTTGTCGAGTTGCTTAAAAAGTGTGCCGATTGCGACTGCAGTTTCTGCGGAGGGTGTGCTGTTTTCGGGGTCGACGCCCTTTAAATAAGCGTCGAGGGCTGGTTGAGTCTGCTTTGCTCGTGCGCGGAATTCGCCGAGACGGAGCCATAATCCGGCGTTGATGGCGCCGGGTTCCACCGCGGCCAGTGCTTCGAGTAGATCATACGCGGCAGCGAATTGATTCGCATTTTCTTGTGCGCGGTAGGTTTGGTAGAGTAGTTCTATGTCGCTCGGTGCCAGAGCCTGAGCGGCGCTGAGGTAAAAAGCAGCTTCGGGGGGATTGCCAAGCTCGTGGTGGACCCCCCCGATTTCTTGAAGGATTTCGGGGTCGTTGGGGTATGCTTGAGCGAGTGTTTCGAGTGTAATGAGTGCTGCGGCCTCGTCCCCAGCGGCACGTTGTTGTGCGGCTTGATTGAGGCTGTTGGCTCTCTTTTCTTCTGGTCCGCTACAACCTGCGAAAATCGCTAGTGTCAGAGGGATCAGGATAAAGAATACTTTTTTGGTGTTTGCTTTTAGCATAAGCAGCAATTTGTTGCGAAGGGTGTGTATTACTGGAAATCAGACCACAGTGTCACCGTCACTTTCGTTTCCCTTGTTTGGGTGTCAAGTGGATAGGCGGGCGTTGGGCCTCGATTTGATGCTGTTTTACAGGATTTGTGCGACGTTGGTTCTTTTCGGTGGTTTTTGGGTGCCGTCAGTTACCAATGCGCAGGAAGGCTTGCCGCAGCGTGCGCCCTTGGGCTTAGTCTGGGAGGTACCACTGTTACAGGGTAAACTGTATTGCTCCGAAGTGTCGGCTTTGGTTGAAACGTATGAAGCTAAGGTGGGCACTCCATTGGTACCGAGTGAGCGTAGGAAGGTGGGCATTAAAGTAAACACACGCAGTGGTCGTGGTTTAAGTACGCCGTTGCCATTGCTTAGAGCAGTGATCGAGGTGTTGGAAGCGCGTGGCTTTGAGCGCGAGTCTATTCTAATTGTGGACTATTCAACGCATCAGTTGCGTCAGGCTGGTATCATGCCTTCAATCAGTTCGGATCTGGGCGATTTTGAGGGTTGCCCAGTGTATGCGCTCGATAGTCAGCAGCATTATGATTCGGCTTGGTTTTATGATAGCCCGCTGCCGCCGAGCTTAAATCAGGAGCCGCAGTTGGTCGGTGGTTTGGGTCGCGGCAATAATGCGCTGCAGGCTGGTGCGAAGGAGCGCAAAAGTTTTTTGGCTGCGCCGCTGTTGTTTGAGGTGGATTTTTGGTTGAATTTGGCGGTCGGTGTGGATGATGCTGCACTGGGCGTGGATGGTGCCTTGGCGAATGCGACCTTATGGAATGTAAGTAATAGCCAGCGTTTTCTTGGTAATGAGGCGACTGCATCGTCGGCCGTTGCAGAGATTGCTGCGATCCCGGAGCTGAATGAGCGGATGGTGCTGCATTTTATTTCGCTGGATCGTTATCAGTATATTGGTGGTCCGCTTTTCAGGTCCCGCTATTCTCGATCGGAGCCGTTGTTGTGGATGAGTTCGGATCCAGTCGCCATTGATCGCTTGTTGTATGATAAGATCAACAAGCATCGGCTGTTGGATGGGTTCCCAGAGATTTCACCGCTGCCGCGTCAGTTGCCCTTTGCCGCCAGTCTTGGTCTAGGAGTGTTTGAGAAATCTCGTATTCGGGTGCAGCGTTTGCGCACTGATTGTACTGGTAAATAACGAGCAATCATTTTTAGAGAAAAATTAAGGGATCCGGTCGTATGTCGACTCCGAGTTAGAATAATTGACGATGTGCGAAGAAACACCTTGAACTGAGACGGGAATCGTCCTTCTTTTCTTGTTATGCAGATCGCGGACTATTATCCGATTCTTATTCAAATTTCTATTGCAGCCAGTATCGGTGCGGTTGTTTTAGTCGCGTCGCATATTTTTGGGCAGCGTGGCACTTCGGTTGGCCTCAAGGATACGCCTTACGAGTGTGGCATGTTGGCTGAAGGGTCAGGCCATGCCCGCTTCGCGGTGAAGTTCTATGTTACAGCGATGCTTTTCATCCTGTTCGATATTGAAGTTATCTTTCTGATGCCCTGGGTATTAGTTTTTCGCGAGTTTCTTGCTGCCAGCTTACCGATTTTATTGCCGATCTTCTTCTTCCTCTTTGTTCTGGTTCTAGGACTTTTCTATGAGTTGAAAAAAGGTGCGATCGAATGGGATCAGTAAACTGGTAAGGCTTGGCTTGTTTACAATTTTTCCGTATCGCTTGGCTTGGGCCTCTGGGTTTAGGCCCAGCTATCATTAATTCAGATCCTTTGACAACAGACGCTCACGTTTCACCTACAAACTATGCGCATTGACCGCTATATCGCTCAAAACCGTGTGATCGACCTCGAGAGCACCGACTTCAAGGGTGCATTGTTGGAACTACTGAATGTATGCGATTTATCGAAAGAGAGGAAGCTGACAAAGAGGGGCTTGTTAAGGGATCTGTTGGACCGAGAGAAGCAGATGACTACTTATCTAGGCAGCGGTGTGTGTTTGCCCCATGCGCGAGTGCCGATGAAGCGCAACTATATGATCGCCGTCGGGCGTTGTCCGAATGGTTTGCGCTATGATGGCCAAACTGAGTACCAAGGCATTCGCTACGTCTTTCTGTTACTTGCATCTGAAAATGCTCGGAGCTATTTGTATAGCTTAGCTTCCCTGGCTCGCGTATTTCAGGATGATTCGCGCATGGAGCGCTTGGCCTCAGCCGAGTCGTTGCCAGACTTTCGAAGTGAGTTGAAGTCGGTGTTCGGGGGGGATGGAGTCAAGCCGCGTCGCCGTCATGATCGGTTTAATAATTTAATTTTGAAGGAAGCGGCAAAGATCGCCAAAGGAGCGAATTGCACGTCGGTGTTGGTTTTTGGAGATACTTTTGGCGGTGGGGTCGAAGTGGGGCGAATGTTTAAGGGGTTTAAAACAGTGCTGATCGCACATGGCACATCAGATTCAGTGATAGAGCGTACAGAGATTGATGCAATCTTGCCGATTCGTTCATTCAGTAATCATCGTTTTTCTCAATTGCGTAGTGCGGTGTTGATTGGCCTGACGCGCGGTATATTTTCGAGTACTGAGCGCCTGTGCTGTGTGGGTGGGCTGCCGCAAAGTAATCAATTCGACAGTATTACGGTGGTCGATGTGGAGCGCGAATTTCAGACCATGTTGATGCAGAAGTCCGATATGCTACCAGCGGGAGTCAAGGCCGAGGTGGTTGAGCGCGTGCTGGCGATTGCCACTGAGCTTGCTGTTGAAGGTCGTGAGGGGCACCCTGTCGGTTGCTTGTTTGTATTAGGCAATTCAGATAAAATTATTGAATATACCAAGCCGCTTATTTTGAATCCATTTTACGGCTATAAAGATGAGGATCGAAACATTCTGAACCCGTTCATGGATGAAACAGTCAAAGAGCTATCTTCGATTGATGGAGCATTTATTATTCGAGGTGACGGGGTATTGATTTCGGCAGGTTCGTTGATTCATGCGCCTGACTATACGCATAACTTGCCGAGTGGGCTGGGTAGTCGTCATGCCGCGGCGGCTTCAATTACTCAGGTCGAAGATTGTCTCTGTGTGGTCGTTTCCGGCAGCACTGGTCAGGTCACACTGTTTCGCCGTGGCGAGATGCTGCCGTTGATTGAAAAAGCGCTGGTGCGTAATAGCTAGGGGCTTGCCGTGCGAAGGTGCAAAAGTTCAAGGGTGTGAAAGTCTTTTGGCCGCTTGACGCTTGCTAGGATACGAGATTAAACCTTTTCACATTCTAAACTTCTTACTTTCCTACTGTCACTATGTCTCGTATCGAAAAAGCCTTTGCTACTGCCCGTGCCGAAAATCGCGCCGCCTTTGTTGGTTATCTATGTGCTGGCGACCCTGACTTTGAAACATCTGTCAAAGCATGCCGTGCGGTAATTGATGCAGGCGTCGATGTACTGGAGTTGGGCGTGCCATTTTCGGATCCGCTCGCGGATGGACCGACGAATCAACTGGCCGCGCAACGTGCACTCGAAAGTGGCAGCACCGGGGCCCGTGTACTCGAGTTAGTCAAAGCAGTGCGTGCATTTAGCGATGTGCCGATTGTTTTCTATACCTACTACAATTTGGTCTTCGCTTGGGGCAGTGAGGCGTATGCCAAGCAAGCAAAAGCTGCGGGGGTAGATGGCATACTTACTCTAGATCTACCGCCGGAAGAAGCTGGCGATCATTTAGCAGCGTGTGAGAAGTATGGGCTGCAAACTGTTTTTATCGTCGCACCAACCACTCCAGACTCGCGCTTGAAAGTCATTTGTCAGGCCGCGACTGGATTTGTCTATTACGTTTCACGTGAGGGTGTGACAGGTGAGCAAGCTGCGATGTCGGATGGGATTAAGGCACGCGTTGATGTGATTAAGCAGTACACCGATCTACCAGTCGTGGTTGGCTTCGGTATTTCCAATGCCGATCATGTCAAGACAGTCGCACAGGCAGCCGACGGCATCGTCGTCGGCAGTGCGATTGTAAACTGCATTGCAGAGAATCTCGGTGTTACGGCTGCGATTGAGTCGGCATTGACTTCGAAAATGAATGCGCTGACAGACGGTAATTCCTTGGCGAAATCCTAGTGAGCAGCAGTTTTCTAGGAGAACCTAGCAGCGTCTGAAGTAGGCGGTTCCAAGATGTTCTGCTGTTGACCAGCACCCAGATTTCACCAGTGTCTGGCGTATCTTGGGCAACACATGAGTAAGCACGCACACAGTGATGATCGAATGGCCTGTCCTTCCTGTGACCAGTTGTATGACATGTCAGGCTTAGAGCATCGAGAAAAGGCTCGTTGTGGAACCTGCAATCATCTTCTCGCTACCTATCGGAAGCATGCGAATGCGCATGTGGTGGCATTTTCTATCAGTGGTTTGATATTCTTTGTATTGGCATGTCACTATCCTTTTATGTCTTTTAAATCGAGTGGGATGGAGAGTGTCATGACGCTGCCGCAAGTAATTACGCAGATCAAAGGTGAAGGAATGTGGAATCTCGCGATGTTAGTGGCTGGTTTTATTTTAATCATTCCAGCCTTGGTTATGGTCTTAACTGCAGCGCTGGGCGTTTCGCTGTTGGCTGGCTGGCGTAATTACTGGGCGAAGGATGTCGCCAAGTTGATCTTCCATTTGCAACGGTGGAGCATGGTAGAGGTTTTTTTTATCGGGGTCTTGGTTAGTTTTTTTAAAATTGCGCACATGGCCACGGTGGGGATCGGTGTTGCGTTTTGGAGCTATGCGGCATTTGCCATCTTCTTTACTTTGACACTGTCGAATTTGGACACGTTTTATACGTGGAAACGCTTGGAGGAACTTGAGCCATGAGCCGAGTGACTGCTGCTTCCAAAGGATTGGCGTCGTGCCACTTGTGTCTGAAGGTTGCAAGTGTCGAACTGAATAAGTGCCCACGTTGTGGAACTGTGTTACATTCCCGTAAATCGAACAGTTTAAATCGTACCTTGGCCTTACTATGCACCGCTACGATTTTATACATTCCGGCTAATATCTCTCCAATTATGGTTACCGATCAGTTGGGAAGTTCGATCGAAAGTACGATCCTCGGGGGTGTAGTGCTGTTGATCCAGATGGATTCGATACCTGTCGCTGCGATTATATTTATTGCCAGTGTGATGGTGCCAGTCGGCAAGCTACTGTGTTTATTTTATTTATGTTGGACGGTTAAGTCTGGCTCGTCTGTGAGTCCGCGGCAGCGCACGATTGCTTATCGTATTACGGAATTGATCGGTAAGTGGTCGATGATCGATGTATTTGTGGTGTCAATTCTAGTGGCGCTGGTTCAGGTCGGAAAAGTTTTGGTGATTCGTCCAGGGATAGCTTCAATCACATTTGCAGCATTAGTGATCGTGACGATGATTGCGGCCGAAGAATTTGACTCTAGATTATTTTGGGATAACGAGGAAGGAAATCATGATTGATATAGCTAAACCTACTATAAATGAGCGTAATCGTTTTTCGGTAATATGGATTGTCCCGCTTGTTGCACTTGTGTTGGGCCTGTGGATGGTCGTCGACAAAAAGATGTCTGAAGGGCCTTTGGTAGTAGTCAGTTTTAAGACGGCTGAAGGCATCGTTGCTGGGAATACGAAGGTCAAGTATCTGAATGTAGAAGTCGGTCAAGTTGAAGCGATTTCGTTGAATGATTCAATGAATGGAGTGCTGGCTTCAGTGCGTATTGATCATGACGCAAAACATTTACTCTACAAAGACACTCAGTTTTGGGTCGTTCGTGCTCGTGTTGGAGCTGGAAATGTGAGCGGTTTGAGCACTTTGCTGGGAGGCACGTATCTGGAGCTTTCACCAGGGCGAGAAAAGGCCGCACACCTTGAGTATATCGGTTTGGAGACCCCGCCGTTGACCCCCGCTGGCGCCGCTGGCATTAAGCTAAATCTGTATAGCGAACAAGCAGCTTCTGTGAGTACTGGCGATGCCGTCTTATATAATGGCTATAAAGTCGGTCGCGTTGAAGGTATGGGGTTTGACGAAGCGCAGCGACTGGTGCACTACGATCTCTTTATTGATGCACCCTTTGATCAACTGGTGAATGGCGCTGTGCGCTTCTGGAATGTCAGTGGCATCTCAGTTAACGCTTCAGCTAGTGGAATCGATATTAAGACTGGTTCGTTGGATACGATCTTGCTTGGAGGGGTGGCCTTTCGTTTGCCCGATGGGGTGGAGGCTGGTGCTCCGGTAGAGGATGGGGCAGATTTTAAACTTTATAATAATTATGGAGCTCTACAAGAGCAGCCATATGAATATTCATTGGAGTATGTTGTCCAGTTTAGCCAATCGCTGCGTGGCCTTTTGCCTGGAGCCCCAGTGGAATATCGAGGGATCCCAATTGGCAGTGTGACACGAATTATGCCGACTGCGCTATTGGCTGATCCAGAACAGCAACGCGGAGCTGCGATCCCTGTATTGATTAAGATCGAACCAGGTCGTTTTGGGCTGGCGGATACGCAAGCTTCGGTCGACCTGATTAAACATAGTTTGACTGAGAGTGTAGATCAAGGGCTACGGGCAAGCCTTGAGACTGGGAGCCTCATTACGGGTAGTTTATTTATTAATATCGATTATTATGATGATATTTCCTCGGCTGAGCTTGGGGAGTTTGATCACTATTCTTTGATTCCGAGTGTTGAAACTGGTTTCGCTCGAATTGAACAGCAGCTCTCTGATTTTTTAACAAAGGTAAATGCATTGCCGATTGAACAAACCATGCAGCATTTTGATGGCATGGTCACCTCGATGAGCGAGTTGCTGGAGTCAGTTGATGAGTTACTGAATGATCGAAACACCCAAAAGTTAAGCGCGGAGATGACAGCGACATTAAAAGATGTGCGTAAGATACTCCGCGGCCTGTCTCCGGATGGGCAAATCTTTCAATCGGTTGAGGGCAGCGTGAGTAAAATCAATCAGACACTTTATAATCTCGATGAACTAACACGGACCCTAACCGATAAGCCGAATGCATTGATTCTTCCAACTAAGTTCCCGTCAGACCCACTTCCGGGAGCCATCCACTAATGAGAATGCCACTATTACTTATCGCCGTCTCGAGCGTGTTCATTTCAGCTTGTTCAACCACGCCGCAAGGGCGTAGCACCTATTTGTTACGTTCCAGTAGTCATGTGGAAACCGGAGAATTGACGAAAGTGGGGGACGCGTATCTCGGCGCTGTGCAGGTCGCGAGTTACATCGATCAGCCTGGTTTAGTACTTGAGCTTGCGGAAGGAATGATTCACACCGCGAAGCAGCATTACTGGGCTGAACCCTTGCGTGTGAGTCTGCGCGAATTCTTTAATGTAGAAATTTCGGCGGCAAATGAAGAGGCACTCGCTACGATCTCACCTGAAGGAACTGCAGCGTCTCGTATCGATGTAAGAATCAGCCAGTTGCATGGCGATGCGGAGGGGCGTGCTGTATTAGTTGCTAGCTGGAGTCTCAGTTCGGCAAAGCAGCAATATCAGTATCAGTTTGCTGAGACAGCGCCTCTCGATGGTGTTGGCTACCAGGCATTGGTAACTGCCCAGACTAAGCTGCTGGTTCAATTGTCAAAGGCAATTGCCCATGAACTGAAGTGAAGAGAATGTGTGGCTCTGACTGGCCTCATCTTGACCAGCCGGCGATTTTCCAATTTGACTCCATGAGCTTGCGATCACTGCCACCCTGTTCTGGATTGAACCAAACCTCAATGCGAGCTCCGTAGTACTGATCCCAATCGCCCTCGTAGATAGTAAAGTCGAAACTTGAGCGAAACAACTCATCTGGCTGGTCCGACCAGCCAATGAATTCGGACGAGCTTTTTTTTAAGCGGGACTCCGATAGGGGAACTTCTCCGGTGATTTCGTAGGCCTTCAGGTAAAGGTTTCCAGGCTCGCCAGGATTACACCGGATGACTGCAGTGTAGCGTTCATACCCCCCTGCGAGAGAAATGGAAGGCTCACCTCGTATAATCGCTCCCGAGGGAAGCAGGGCCCGCGCAGATTCCTGAGTCGGATGATTAAGTAGAGTTTCGAACTCGGCCTGCAGTTCCCCGACCGTAGCCTTACTCATTCGTCTTTCTTCCGTTTCCGCCTGTTCCATGATCTCCACTGTCACTCCTTGCTCCTGCCAAACGACGTAACTTTCCTTCAGCCTATACCTTTGTTTAATCGGCAGGATAAGTTCTTTTCCCGAGGGGACTGGATCTGCTCGCCTTAGCCACTTTTTTTCAGACAGGCCGATGCAAATTCGGGTTTGGTAGTTTTCGGATTCAGGGGAGTGAAAGGAGGAGAAATAGCCATAGTTACCTGTTTGCCATTCTCCTTTTAAAAGCCACCTCCGAGTCGCGAGTTCTTTACCATCTATTCGATGACGCCACTAAGCCGGTGAGGCGGACAGGTACCACTTCAGTAATTCGGGGTAATCACGGCATAAGACTCCAAGTGCGGGGATGGACGGTAGGAAGGAAGCATCCGAGGTTCCGGTTGTTCCTAGCGTAGCGACTAGGGCCGCTTGGAAAGAATCCCTTTCCGCCCAGTCCGGCTCGCCCGGATGAGGCGGCTGGGTGGTTGGATCCAACAGGTCAACGTTTCCCGGTAATGCGAGTTCATCAGCAAAACTGTCTAGGTCTTCAGCCAACATCGAACCAAAGCAAGAAGACAGCACAGCAGACATCCAAGCGCCGCCAGGCCCCACTTGACTTTTTTTGCATGAACCACCTGATCGAGCTCACTAGGAAAAATAACAAGCCCAGTCCAAACACCAGGGTAAAGATGGCAGCAAGCCAGATGGGAATTAAAGCGACCGTCGTGCTACCAAAGAGTGCACTCAAACTAACGAGTAGTGGCATAAGGAAATAGTACCAGGTAATAGATCGGAAAAATTCGTTCATTTTTAATCGCTTTTGAGCTTAGCTTTCGATCGTAGCTTCTAAGCCATTAATTCCTCTCGGCTGACTCTTTTTTAAGGTTGATGCACGACTTCTAGTTTCGGCAGGAATTTTTTTAATTTTTCAATCGCATGAGTGGAGACTTGTGTGCGGGTGAGGAATATTTTTCGTAAGCTCATGCAAGCGTATAGTGATTCGAGCCCAGCGTCGCTGATTTGGGTATTGTAGAGGTTCAAGTAGCTGAGCTCAGCAAGCTTGCTAAGTGTGTCTAGTTGCTTGTCAGTTACGTCGGTGCCGTCCAAATGAAGGCGTTGTAATTTATTAGATGCCTGCAGCTGTTGAAAGAAGCCTTGTGGTAGTTCCAGTTCGCTGCAATCGAGCCAAGTGAGTTTGTTGCGAAACCCGCTGAGCTGCTGAATGGCTTCGTTCAGCTGTCCGGGGTCGACCACGGCGAGGTCGATGCGAATGCTTTCGTCGCCCCATGCATTGTATTCTGCTTTGACGCCCGTTTGGCTGATTTGCTCGATTAATTGATCGGTGTCGGCATCGCCGAGTTTGACGGTGTCGCTTGATGCCGCACTGAGCTCCGCTTCGTCCGGCCAATAGGCGCCAGCCTCGATCCATTGGCGCACGAGATTGATATCTTCAGGGGAGACTGGTTCTTTCTCTACTGGGGGCATGGCGTCGTCATCATCGTGTGGGAGTAACATGCGGTACATCAGCTCGCTCTGCTCGACGTTTCCAGGGATGATCGCGGGTAGTTTACTCTTACCACCTATGTTAATCGAATGCTGCTCATCTAATCGATAGCCTCCTTTTTGTTTGGTTGCACCGTGGCACTTATAACAGTTGCGCTCGAAGATGGCTTGAGACGCTTCAAAGAGGGCGATTCTGGGGTCTAACACTTGGGGTTTCTTCACTTGCTCAGCGATTGGCGCTGATATTGGATCGATCCGATCTGCGCCGTTCATTGCATCGAGCATCGGAGCATTGGGAGCTGAGGTGGTAATCGTTTTGGTAATTATGCGCGTTTGGCCGCTATTTTCTTTGCTGCTTTCATCGACGAATGGAGCGGGTGCGATGGCCTGGCGCTTCTGTTCTTGGAATGGTTTAGAGAGAAAGCCTTTGCCGTGTACCAACTCGCCGCCCTGATGAGCTGTAATGACCATTGTGATGGTGGCGGCAAGGAGTGTCAGCATGTAGACCAATTTGCTGCTGCGTTTGCCTAGCTTGCGATGAACCCAATAACAAATGTAAGTGGCGACGATACAGCCGGCAAAGATGAGGCCCCAGAATTCGTGTTGTTCGATTTCCTCGCCGTATTGACCGAACTCTTGGTAGCTGAGGCCCAGTATGACGGTTAGGCCGCAAGATAGCAGTAGCAATAAGTGCAGCAAGCCAATTGCTTGGTTACTGTTTTTATTGTCGTTCTTTTTGTGTAAAAATTCTAGAAACCAGATCGCGGTGAGGGCTCCGATCGGGAGATGGAGCAAGACCATGTGAAAGGGGCCAAAAGGGATAAGGAATTCGGGCATTTAAGGAGTGAGGAAGTGGGAAGTAGAAGGAGGAAAGGTGAGGTGTTGATTGGAGGGGAATGCTCTGTCGTTTCCGCATTGGATTAAGGAATGCTGTAGGTATTTCTGCCGGTTGTCTAGGTTCGGTGTCGGTTCTGAAAGAATAGACAGGTCGGAGGCTTGGCGGAAATGGCGTAGCAATCTCTGTGTCACTATATGCGCGCAAGAACAGAGTGTTGCCTTCCTTCTTTCTAAAACAGTGCGGTGATGGGGCGACCTTTATCGGCGACGCGGAAGGGGCGACCACTCGGGGAGTGTACCACTTTATCAATTGGCAAGCCGAGGGCGTAGGCGATGGTGGCGTTGAAGTCTGGCACGCTGACTCCGTTGTCGGCGACGGAGTGGCCGCTTGCGTCGGTCGAGCCGTAAACTTGACCACCTTTAATACCGCCTCCAGCTAGTACGCAGCTAAAGGCGGAAGGGTGGTGATTCCGACCGGCGTTGCTGTTGATTTCCGGGGAACGACCAAACTCGGTGCCGATCACGACGAGTGTTTCGTCGAGTAGGCCGCGGTAGTGTAGGTCGTCGAGCAAAGCGGAGACGGAGGTGTCGAGTGGGCTAGTGAGCCTGGCGACTTGATCGTGATTGTCGTTGTGTGTATCCCAACCACCAAGTGTGAGTTCGACAAAGCGCACGCCGTGCTCGACGAGTCGACGCGCGAGAAGGCAGCTTTTACCAAAGCGAGAATCTCCGTAAACATCGCGTGTCAGCTTCGGCTCTTGGCTAAGGTCGAAGGCGGCGAGGTCTTTACTGTTCATCAGCTTGATTGCCTGTTCGTAGACATCGCCATAGGCGCGCACTTGCTTGGCAGGATACTTTTTATGAAAGGAGAGATCCATCATTTGCGCGAGTGCTAGGCGTTCGCGTAGTTCGGCTTCGTCGACACTTTGGTGGCGATCGACGTAGGGCAGCCCGTCGTCGGGGCTGGCAAGGTGGAGTGGCTCGTATTTCGAATCGAGAAAGCCTGCGCCGCCGGTGGCGTTATTACTGCCGCCGATGCGGACATTGCCGGGAAGTGTGGAATTGGTCTTGCCTGACATGCTGTTGAGCCATGCGCCAAGCCCGGGGTGTTTAATGGTGCCGCGCTGCGCGTAGCTGGTGTGCATGAAGTAATTGCCTGGTTCATGTGCACCTTGAGTCGAATTCATCGACCGGATGATCGCGATTTTGTCCATGCGTCGTGCTAGGCTGGGCAAGTATTCGCTAATCTGAATGCCGGCGATGTTGGTGTCGATTGTTTGCACTGGACCTTGATCTTTCCAACGTGCCTTGGGGTCGAAGGTGTCGATGTGGCTCATGCCGCCGCTTAGGTAGATGTAAATAACGTTGCGCGCGGTCGGCTTATTGATGCTTTGCCCGGCCCATAGCGGAGTCGTGCTCGCAGATAGACCGACGCCGAGCAGTGCCTTAGCCGAGTATTGGATGAATTTACGGCGCGAGAGTTCGTCCAGTTTGTTTAGTTCGTCATACATAGTGCGAGGGAGTTTGTGATTACTGGATGAACAGAAATTGCTGGGTGTTGAGCATCGCCCAAATGATGCGTTGGCGGGCCTTCTCGGGGTCTTCATTGAAGTAGGGCAGCAGGGCTTCCATTTCGGCTTCCGAGGGTTTGCGAGCTAA
>Ga0066605_10001393_pt1 | contig 15994 bp, 12 predicted proteins | sample SaaInlLV_DNA_10m_FD_60385 | JGI IMG/M metagenome (GOLD analysis project Ga0066605, IMG submission 60385) | Marine microbial communities from expanding oxygen minimum zones in the Saanich Inlet - SI075_LV_DNA_10m | ecosystem: Environmental > Aquatic > Marine > Unclassified | place: British... | reverse complement strand
CTCCGTCACCGTGTTGTCAAACACGCTACTCGGGGGCGGCTTGATCTGGAGTGACGCGCACCTAACGGAGTGGCGCGATCGTGCTATCAACGGTCCTTACAAAATGGCGGGTGATGCCTTTGACCCGCTTATTCCGGGTGAGTGGCAGCGCATCGTCTCTGAGAAGGATTCTTTCATGTCTAACCCATCAGCGGATCGCGAGTCAGTTCTTTTGATACCAGAGACACCTCTTTACTACCCTAAAGGCCAGAACACAGTATCTGCAGCATTTTACGCACTAGTGAAAAAGGATAGTTCGGTTGCTGCTTCCGTTAAAGCAGAAATCCTATGGCACGCTAGAGCGTCGGGAACTCAGGTTTCGCCAACACGGGTGATGGTGACCGACGATGGGAATTGGTGGAAAGCGTCATGGCTGATGCGATATCTTGTGGGTGCAAGTTTTATCGAAGACAGTTTTACTTCCGGGGAACTAACAGAAGTAAAGGACTGGCTATCTAATTGGGCGCAAGCTTATGACTTGTCTGTTAATAAAGAGTTGGCACAGTGCTTTCCAAATCGTTATAGTAGGGACTACAGTCGCACTGGATCGCCAGCTTCTTCTTCGTACTACTCCCGCTATGCGTACCTAGACTCAAATGGAACTGGTCATAATCAAATCGCAGCAGTGGCGAGGTATTACAACAATCGTCGATCTACCATTATGGGTTTTGTTGGATTGGCTTCAGTCTGGTTACAGGACGTAACCTTAATCGACCACTCAAAGCTATACTTTGAGGAGTGGTTACAGTTTTCCGTTTTCCCTGATGGTTCCGTTGGTGAGTATGATCGCAATAGGTCGTCAACATCGTCATCAAATGTAATGCAGGGGCTAATTTATAATGGCGCGAATCTGGAGTCTGCCATCACACTAGCATCTGCATTATCTATAAATGGAGATGACTCGCTGTTTCAATATAGTACAACGAACGGAATCTGGGGAACAGAATCTACGGGAGGGGATCCAGCTAAGTCATTGAAGCTAGCGGTCAATACTCACATGGACCTTATTGAAAATGAGAAGCTGTGGTACGCAGCCGATGGATCAGTTGTCACTGCCAACCGTATCGATTCTAAGGCTGAGAGCGGTAACAACAACGGCACTCAATGGAACGTCGAAATTTATTTTGCACCAATAGGAAATCGCTATTGGAAGGACGCTAGAATTAAGAACGGCTACATGCGTACATCGACCAACTCAATTCCATATTCGAGTAAATTCGGTACAGCTGGCCCTTTAAGCGGTCCGTGGAAGGGGCATCACGCAGCATTCCCTAGTATGCTATTCATGTTTGCCGATATGGAAAATGTTGGCACTGGCCCAGTCACTCCACCAGTCACACCGCCTACTGGTCCTGTGTATCCGCAAGGCTACCGTGAAGCGACGGTTGGCGGGCAACTTGTATTTGGTTTGGATCCAGTTTGGGGTGCTGGGCGTGAATTCGAGGCGGTGTTCGATGGGGATCCTTCGACCTTCTATGATTATAAAAATGGCGATGAAACCTTTGTCGGGATTGATCTTGGCGAGTCAACCTTAGTGCAGGCACTTCACTATCACCCACGCATAGGCCTGGAAAATCGCATGGTCGGTGGACGCTTTGAGGGTTCCAACGAGAGCAGTGTCAGTGGCTACGAAACGATCCACGTAATCGCGACCGAGCCCTCGGCTGCGGCGCAAGTGATCAACCTAGATCCAGCCGCAGCGTACCGCTATTATCGTTACCTTGCCCCCGCTGGTGGATACGGCAATATAGCCGAATTCTCAGTTGAATTTCCGGTGCTGGTAGTAGAGGTCGATAGCGACAACCTGCCGGACGCATGGGAGATCCAATACTTTGGTGGCATCAACGCAGTCAACGGCGGCGAAACAGAAGACTTCGATGGCGACGGCAGCAGTAATTACGATGAGTGGCTGGCAGGGACCGATCCCAGCAATGCGACTGATTTCCCGGTGGTCACACCGCCGGGAGGGATTGTCTATCCAGATGGCTATCGTGAAGCGATGCTTGGCGGACTGCTACGATTTGGATTGGATCCAGCCTGGAGCGTTGGGAGTGAATTCGAGCAAGTCTTTGATGGCGATGCTTCGACTTTCTATGATTATATTAATGGTGCGGGCGGTTTTGCCGGGATGGATATTGGTGAGTCTCGCGTTGTAGCGGCGATCAACTTCCAGCCGCGTTCAGGCCAAGCGAAACGGATGGTCGGTGGGCGCTTTGAGGGCTCAAACGAGAGTAGCGTGAGCGGCTATCAGACGATTTATGTGATTGCGGCCGAGCCGTCTAGCACAGCGCAAAGTGTGGACGTGAGTTCCGGGATGGCATACCGCTATTACCGCTATTTATCTCCAGCCAATGGATTTGGTAACATTGCTGAGTTCTCACTTGAACTTGAAGTCGTTGTTGCGGATAGCGACAACCTGCCGGACGCATGGGAGATCCAATACTTTGGCGGCATCAACGCAGTCAACGGCGGCGAGGCGGAAGACTTCGATGGCGACGGCAGCAGTAATTACGACGAGTGGCTGGCAGGGACCGATCCGTCCGATGCGACTGATCTGTTGGAGCTTAGGCCAGTGGTCGGGGTTGCCTGGACGAGCGTGCGCGACCGTTCCTATGAGATTGATTACAGTGATAATAATTGGAAAACATTTATCACCAGCGAAACCTTGCTTGGGGGTGGTGGACCGATGGTCTGGATCGATCCGAGCGATGGAACCCTTATTCACAAACGGCAATATCGTGTCCAAATCGTGGCACAGTAACAGGAGACTTCTTAAAAATGATATATAAAATTACAGTTCTTTGCCTGATGACACTCAGCTCAACTTTTAGCACTCAGAGTAGTGCTCGTGTCGAGCTGGGTCGAGTCGGGAGTCATCAAGTGCGGATCTCAGATCCCAGTACGCGCTCGCAATTGGTGAGTGTGCCGTTCCTTAAGTCAGCGATTTCACGGGGCCGATTAGACGGCATTGCGGGATCGAATTTTCAAGATGCGCAAGGGGCGTTTGCGGCAGTCGATGATCAGAGTACTTATATTCTGCGGGTGGCCGAAGGCAGTGCTGCGGGCGCATGGTTTTTTCTGGGCGCAGCGAGTGCCAACGGCACGTCGGTTGAAGTCCTGAATGATGGTTTTGCTGGCATGTTGAGTGACCTGCAGGGCAACGAATCATTTTCCGTGCATGCACTCTACACAATCAATGAACTCTTCCCTGAAGATGGTACATTTCTACCCGCGGGTGATATTGATTTCAACGCAATGCAGCTTCATTTCTACGATGGGCGGGAGTTTAAGAAATTCTGGCTGTCCAACGCGACGATAACTGAGCATGTCGGATGGACCACTGCTGAAGGCGGTGAACTTCTTTACGCTGGCGAGACTGCGATCCTGCCGAGGACTAGCTTTTTGGTCATTGATCCACGGCCGGGTGCCACCGTGAACATCCGCATTCAAGGTAATATTTTGGATGCGCCGCTTACTGTACCGATGTACCCTGGCTACAATTTCGTTTCCTCTAATTACAACAAGCGCTTCGATGGCAATGATGTGCTGATGCTAGGCGGGATGGGGCTCAAAGAGAGCGGCTTCAAGCCCAGTGATGCTCAGGGCGAAGGTGATCAAGTGTTCGCATATAATGCGGCAACCAGCCGCTTTGGTGAGAGCTTTTATCTCGATGCGAACACCGGTGAATTTAATGCACCCTCTGATTTTCAAGCGGGCGCTGGCTTTATTGTCTTCAATTCAGGCGAAGCGTACCTGTGGAGTCCTGTCAGGTAGGGCCTACGCATATAACCGACACGATTGAACAGACTTATTAACATGAAAAAAAATATACTCATTCTATTCTTGGCATTCTACTCAGCGCTCGCTTTTGCGAATCTAGATTGGGGCGGTGGGCAAACTAACTTTAGCAGTGAATCAGGCCTAGCGCTGGATCGTGACTCTGGTTACGCGGTGCTGATCTCTGTGCGTGCCGGGCAGTTAATTGATTTTGAGACCTTTGTCGCAGATGCGCCGATCGATCTCGTCACACCTGGTGCTATTTTGACTGAAGGTACGAGTGTGAATTACGTGCTGGCTGCGAGTCGTGAATTTTACTCCGGCTACCTGCTCAATAGTGCGATTCCTGATCTGTTGCTGGATGAACAACAACTGCTCGGTATCGCCCCTGGCGAAGATCTGTATGTGATCGTCTGGGATGCGCATACCTTCGAGAATGGCTTGCCGACTGATAATAGTTATTTCACCGTCCTGCCGCTCTATCTTGAGGGCAATAGTAATAGTCTGCAGGCACAGACTTCCAGTGGTGCGGTTTCGTTTTTCTCGGATCTTGTCTATCCAGATCAACTTCTGGAGTCACAGGGGCTGCAGTTGCTGGCTCACTACGCAGGCTTTAATACCTATTCGGATTTCGCAGCATGGGCTGAATCGAGTTACGCCATCGCTGATGGAGCTGTGGACGCGGTTAAATATGAAGATTCGAATGGCAACGGTCGCAGTAATATCGAGGAGTATGCGTTCGAGGCACCGCTCACAATGAAGCGTACTTATACTGTTAGCTCAGGCGCTGCGGGCAGTGCTGATATTCCGATTCCTTATCAAGCCGAACTGTATGTTCAACTGCGGGCGAATGATCCACTGCTGGCCTATTCATTGGATATCTCGAGTGATCTGAAGACTTGGAAGCGCTGTGCGTTGGGCTTTTTGAACAACCAATGGTCCTGTGCGGATGAGGCGGTTGAGGTCATTTCATCGGTCTACCAAGGAAAAGGCGTTTGGTCGATCGCGGTGGTTAATAATCAGGCACCTCAAAGCGCTTCATTCTTTAGGTTTTCGGTACTCGGCAACCAGATCTGATCGTGCATAGGCATGCTCACATGCCGCCATTGCCTGCACCATCGACTCAGGGGTCACCTCGCTGGAGGGAATTCCGTAGGGTCACCCGTATGAAGCTAGTCCGCGGTTCCCTGCAGTGCCCCGCCAGGCAGTTTCGAGGGAGGAGCATCAAGGCAATATTTCAGTCGAGGCAAAATGATGCCTTTAATAGTGATCCGGCTGCTTGTGTATCTCAGTCGTTGAATTATTTATTATTCACATCTGTTAATAACGTGTTTATAAGTGGTATCAAATTATTTAGCTGCTTGGTTCTGATTCCTTGGCTGTTAGTTTAATTTGCGATCATGAGGGCACTATTGAAGTAAATATCATCACGGCCGCTTGTGTATTTTAAGTCGTTGAATTATGTTTATTCATATCTGTTAATAACGTTTTTATAAGTGGTTAATTATTATACTTTTATATGTGAATGTGCCGATGCGGTCTTAATCGACTGGGTGTTATCTGTGCGTCGACTCATTGTCTAATTTGGCACTGCCTTTCGATCTCTCCAAACCTTTAGAACTGTGTCATGAGTATAGCAATCGAAAGCAAGATCGATATCGCGCCGTCTGGATGTTATTTCAAGACTAAGCTCAGGGTTGGTTTTACCTACTTCAGTCATTATGCTTCGAATGCAGTCGTATTACTGACGGCGGATGTCATCGGTCTATTGCTGGCATTTGAGCTGGCTGCGTATGCTCGGTTGCTGCTGTTTGGCAGCCCGATGAACCCCGTATGGCTCTTGTGGCTTACAGTTGCGTGGGCGGTGGGTGCCTTTGCCTGGGGCTTATTGCCGGCATGGGGCCTATCTCCGGTCGAATGCTTGCGGCGCCAGGTCTGTTTGACTGCCATCGTGTTTTCCGGCGTTTCAGTTGCGCTCTTTTTGACTCAGAGTGGTATCGAAACGAGTCGTTTCACGATCTGCGCTGCGTTCCTGCTGGCAGTTCCGCTGATCCCATGCATGCGTATGCTGGCGAAGCGAACACTCATACGCTGGCAGCTTTGGGGGATACCAGTCGCGATTTATGGGGCAGGTGTGGTGGGCCGCAGTATCATTCGCAGTCTGAAGGAAGAGCCGGGGCATGGTTATTACCCAGTGTGTATTTTTGACGACAATCCCGCTCTGATGGATTGTGCCATTGAAGGTATACCGATTCGTGGGACAACAGATTCCATCGTTCAGGATGTGCCGCTGGCGATCCTCGCGATTACCGAGATCGAGGGCGAACGCATCGTTGAGATGGTCGAAGGTTCTTTATCGAGTTACCTCAAGGTGATGATTATCCCGAATTTGGTGTTCTTACCTTCGCTATGGGTGAATTCACGAGATCTCAGTGGCACTCCCGGCTTAGAATTATCCAATAATCTGTTAGATCCAGGCAAGTGCGTGGTCAAGCGCAGCTTTGAGTATTGCCTCACCGTGCTCACGATCCCGCTGTGGGCACCACTCTGTGCTCTGGTGGGCGGTTTGATTTGGCTGGATGATCGTGAAAATCCAATTTTTAAGCAGCAGCGAGTCGGGCAAGATGGGCGCATGTTTAATACTTGGAAATTTCGCACCATGGTACCCGACGCAGAAGCGGTGTTAGCGCAAAAGCTGCAGGAGGATGCCGCGCTGCGCGCCGAATGGGCGCATGACTGTAAGTTAAGTCATGATCCGCGGATCACTAAGCTTGGCACATTTTTGCGGCGTAGTTCATTGGATGAAATCCCGCAATTAGTGAACGTCTTGCGGGGTGATATGTCTTTGATTGGTCCACGGCCATTGCCGAATTATCATCACGAGCAACTGCCGCCATCAGTGAGAAAGCTGCGTGAGCGCGTTCGACCAGGTATGACCGGACTCTGGCAAGTCTCTGGCCGCAGTGAAGTCGGCAGTGATGGCATGGTTCGTTGGGATCCTTATTATGTGCATAATTGGTCATTGTGGCTTGATATCGTGATCCTCGTTCGTACCGTTCAAGTAGTCATACGAGGCAGCGGAGCACGCTGAGCCAATTAACCGGTATCGAGTCGTCGGACAGCCATTTCGACTGATTGCGCTGACTTGCCGCTTGTATTTTTTCGCCGTCTAAAGTGATCTAAATGAATGCGGATTTATTTTATGGGCATTTGCGGGACGGCGATGGGTAATTCGGCGTTGTTGGTGCGTGAGCAGGGCCACGAGGTGTGCGGTGCGGACACTGGCGTGTATCCACCGATGTCGGATGTGTTGGCAGATGCTGGAATCGAAGTATTTGATGGCTACGATATCGAACGACTCGCAGCGCTGAAGCCAGACCGTGTGGTCGTCGGCAATGCGATGAGTCGGGGGAATGTCGAGGTGGAGTGGTTGCTCAATCAATCCGCGGTCTCGTTTATTTCACTGCCACAGTTGCTGCATGATACGGTGTTGCTCGGGCGAAGGCCAGTGGTGATTGCGGGCACGCATGGTAAGACCACTACGTCGACGATCACGACCTTTCTACTCGACGCCGCTGGCGCCGAGCCGGGCTGGTTAATCGGTGGAGTGCCACGCGATTTACCCAACGGCGCAAAACTTGGTAGTGGTGACGCTTTTGTGATCGAGGGCGATGAATATGACACGGCATTTTTCGATAAGCGTAGTAAATTTATCCACTATCGGCCGCAGGTGGCAGTGCTCAATAATCTGGAGTTTGACCACGCAGATATCTTTCGCGATTTAGAAGATGTGCAGCGTACTTTTAGGCATTTTCTTAGAATTATTCCGAGCCAAGGCTGCGCGATCGTGAATGGCGACGATGCCAATATTGCAGCGCTGTTACCCGCACCGTGGACGCAGGTGGTTCGTGTCGGCACCGCTGAGACAAATGATCTGGTGATCGCGAATTTTACCGATGCGGCACAGGGTGCGGCGTTTGACTTGATTTGGCAAGGGGAGCTGTGGACACGCGTGAGCTGGTTAATGCATGGCTTGTTCAATGCACGCAATGCGGCGATGGCTGCCCTGGCTGCGGCGTTTTCTTGCGGCTATGCCTCGCCTATTGAGTTTGATCTAGGGGCGCTGGCAAGCTTCCGCGGAGTGAAACGGCGACAAGATGTGTTGCACCAGTGTGAAAAGTGGACGGTGCTCGAAGACTTTGCGCATCATCCCACTGCGATTGCTGGCGCGTTAGAGGGCCTGCGGGCGGCGTATCCGGATCGCAAGCTGTGTGTGTGTTTTGAGCCGCGCAGTAACACTGCGCGCACTTCACTTTTTCAGGAGGCGTTTACTCAGGCGCTTTCCGGGGCGGATCGGGTCTATCTCGGTGCAGTCCATCGCGCCGATTCGATCGCGGCGCATGAGCGTTTGGATACCGAGCGCATGGTGGCGGAGCTATCTAAGAATAGCTCGGTGGGGATGGCTTTTGTGGACAATGATGCGTTGTTTGAGCAAATTCGGGCCGACAGTTCGGCCGCGGAGGGTTGGGTGTTTGTGTTTTTCACCAATGGTGCGTTCGACGGTGTGCCGCAGCAAACAGCGCAGCTACTTGGCTCTAAGCAGTGAGCCTGCGCGGTCGGTTTAAGCAAAAAAAATGCACCCGACCTGTTGGCCGGATGCATTCTCGGAAAGAGTGGGCTTCGATCGTCTAAGCGATCTTCGCTTTCAGGTCATCCTTAGAAGTGAGCCCGACGATGGTGTCGGAAACTGCGCCGTCCTTAAAAACTAGGATGGTTGGGATCGCTCGGATTTCGAATTTACCGGCGATCTCGCTGTTGTCGTCGACGTTGACCTTGCAGATTTTAACTGCATCGCCGAGTTCGGCTGCGAGTTCTTCAAGGATCGGCGCAATCGCTTTACAAGGACCGCACCATGGTGCCCAGAAGTCGACAACTACGGGGACGGATGCACTTATTGCGGCTTCAAAGTTGCTGCTATTGAGTTCGGTGATGTTTTGAGACATAAGATTTTTAATTTTTAGTTTAGTTTAAGAAAGGAGAGAGGTCTTGCAGGAGCAAGACGGTAAATGCGATGGCAACAGCAGCTGCGATGGCATCGACAATGAGTGTCGGCACGCTGATGGATGCTTCTTCTGTGCTTGCAGAAGGCGTGATCGCGACGGGTCGAGTTGCAGCGGGTGCTGGAGTCGGCGCCGCAGTAGGACGAACTGGTGCGAGTGCAGCAGGTGATGGAGCAGCGGGTGTCGCGGGTGCAGCGGTGCGTGGTGTTGCGGGCTTGGCCGCTGGCGGCGAGGCGAGCTTAAGTGCTGGTTGCGCCGGGGTTTGAGGCGACGCTGCAATCGGGTTGGCTTTGGCGCGTGCGGCCTCTGCTTCCCCGGCTAATTCTGTTGCGGCGTCGGCGGCTTCGTCGGATGGGACTTCGTCGCTGCCGTTCAGGGAAGGATTTTGGGGTTGTTCGCTCATAGAGTAGTAGCTGAAATTAGGTGGGTTTGGGGCAAGCTGTCAAGCGGCTCATTTGCCCGGATTGTTTTTGTGGATAATTTCGGCGAGTTCTTGTTGCTCGATTTGATCGAGCGTCTTGCCGCGTTGATCTAGGGTTTCGAAGGTTTTGGTGACGGTTTCAGTCATGCGCTCGTGGGTCTCACTAGAGCCGCCTATGATCGCAAAGCGATCTGCTTTGGTGATCCGTTTATGGCCGTCAGTGTTGTCTAAACCGACTCCGAGCAGGTGTCCGGACTTTTTCATTTTATGCTGCATCTTAAGTGAAGCTGCGATTAAAGCTAAAACCAGTAGTGGTACCGCATTCACAGCGAATGTCAGAAAAGGCGCGATCTTGTTTAATCAGTATTTCTCCAAGCCGTGTGAGCTCAAGCACGGCGAGAAAGGTAGCGACGATGGTGGTGATCGTTGTGGTCGCTTCGAAAAGTTCTGAAAATAAAAAGTTAGGCTTCTGCTTGAAGCGTAGTAGGATGAACTCCATGCGATCGGCGACGGTGATTTGCTCGGCATTAATTTCTCCTGTGGTGATGCGCTCTGCGAGCCGCCGAAGCACTTGATTGAAGGTATTCCATAAATCGACGCGTTCGACCGGCTTGAGCGGTCGTTCGGCCGTCTGTAGTGCCTCTTTAGGGCCGATTCGAGCGATTAGATCATTACTGTTAAGGATGAGCTCCTCAATTTCGGCGGATGCTTCCTTGAACTTTTTGTATTCAAGCAGTTGTTGCACTAGCTCCCAGCGTGGATCGATGTCGTCGTCTTCGACGTCTTGATTGGAGCCTTGGTCCTTTTGCGGTAGGAGCATACGACTCTTAATGTACATGAGTGTTGCGGCCATGACGAAAAACTCACCTGCGATTTCGAGGTCAAGATTCTCCATCGAGTCGAGAATTCCAATGTATTGGGCGGTGACGTGCTCGATCGGGATGTCGTAAATATCCACCTCGTTGCGCCGAATTAGGTAGAGCAATAAGTCCAGTGGACCCTCGAATGCCGGCAGTCGTATGGCGAAGTCATTTGAGGGGACGAGTGCTTCTTGCATGCTGATCGGTGGTTACTAATTTGCGAGACGTAGGCGCACGGTAAATTCTAAATCGCTTTCGCGGCTAGAATCTTGGCGGAAGGTGAGGCCGTAAATAATTTCCCATGCGTTGTTGAGCCGCGTGTTAATACCGATCTCGGTGCTGGTAAATTCGCCAGTTTCGGCGTCGTAGCGGGTATCTGCTAGGAAGGAATAGCGCTCATTGATGCGATAGATGAAGTCGATGCGGTATTGATCGATCCGATCATGCAGAAAAACAGTTGAGAGCCCGATTTCCCAGATTTCGCCACTTCGGATTGAGGTGCGTGTGCGAAGCTCTTCGAGTGTCATGCTCTTGGTTTGAAAGCGGCTGGCGAGGTCGAACTTGAGCCAAGGAGCGGGACTTAATACTAGCTCGATCCATGTGGCGTTGAGGGTGTCTTGCATGTCGCCATCGTAACGTGTATTCTTCTCAAACAGAATGTCTTGGTAGAAATTCAATGCGGCGAGTGTGCGCGATCCATAGCCCTCCGCGCGGGTTTGGAAGAGGTTTTCCACGCCGAGACGTGTGAGGTGCGTTTCACTGATGGAGTCGACGTTGCGTAAGTCACTGAGGTCAAGCATCGGACGGTCTAAATCAAAAGCAGTGCGATCGATGGCGGCTATCTCGTCTTTAGCATCTGGATCCGAGAAGTAGCGGTAGCGTAATACGGGACGCAGTACGTGACGCAGACCGTTGATTTTCCACATTTTGTTTTGAGTGGTGTAGGTTGCGTAGGCGCGCGCTTCGAGGTCGAAACCGACTTCGTAGATTTCACGAGTGTAATGATCGTCTTCGAGGGAGGCGCCTACTGGGGCACTGCTATATGGATCGTTGTATCGACCGATGGCGAGCGGATCCATCTCTTGATTCTCGTAGTGCGTGACACGTGCGCCGGCGAGAGGGGTCAAGGTGAGCCAGTCAGCGAGTAGCATGGGTCGCTCGATGCGGTAGGTGAAGTCAAAGCGATCTGACTGACTGTCTTGGTCGATCTCCGGTATGACTTGGCCGAAATCTTCTTCTAGATGCGCATAACTGGCAGAGAAACGTTGGTAGGCTCCAGTCTTAAAAACAGGTACAGGGAGCAGATCGAAACGCACTTCGGGTAAACGCTCTTGCACCAGTTGGAAATCATTTGGGCGGACGCGACCGAAGGCGGACAGGAAGTAATTGTCGCCAGCGTAAACGGCTTCGACAAAAGAGTCTGGTTGTTGGTTGTCGCTGAAGTAGTCGTCACGAAAATCGCGTGTCACCTCAGAATCAGACCAATAACTAGTCGTAGCAGTAATATTGATGCGTTCGCCGATGTGGTGTTGGTGACGCCATTCCACAAAGCCACGCTCTGAATCGATCGGTTGGTTGTAAAGGCCAGGCTCAGGATCGCCTTGATCGTTGAGATATCCAGTACTCAGTGCGCCAGTGATCGTCTGGCTTTCGGAGTTGTAGGAATATTGAGCTGTCGGGCCAACCAGTACACCGCGTTTGCTGTAGAGGTCGAGATTGGCTCCGGCACGTAGCCATGAATTGACCGGGAATAGCGTCGTTGTTTGCAGGTAAGTGCCGAGTTCGCTATCCGAGCCGGCATCAACTTCTAGGAGCAAGGGGGTTTGATCGATGTAGTGGGTGAAGCTTGGGAGTTTGGCGACTGGCAGGTTGCCGATTCTGAAGGTCGTGGCGCTCATCGTTAATTTGCCGCCTTGTTCGCTGGTGAAATCAATCTGGTCAGAAGAGACATTGGGCGTGAAGCGCCCTGGATTACCATAATAGATAGTCGCTCCCAGAAAAGTCGTGTTTTCTGTAGTGCCACCTGCGGTGACACCAGCAATATAGATTGGCCACTGGCCGGTGCGAAAGATATCGACTGCGAACACACTTTCTTGCGGATCATAGCTCAATTGGTCAGCGATGAGGCGGTAGCCATCTCTTGTGATCGCGACGTTACCGAAGGCATCTGCTAGAGAGTATTCCTGATAATAGGTAATACGATCCGCGTTGAGGCGCGTGCCTTGAAAGTCGAGTCTGGCATCGCCGCGGGCCACTAAGCGCTGAGCAGCCTCGTCGAACTCTAAGGGTTCAATCGAGCTCAGTTCAGGCAGAGCCGCAAAAAGCGTCAGCGAAAACTTCGAAATGAGTAGCAGGAGGGAATATAACCGAGCGATTCTTAGCACGGGAGGGGACTATGGGCGGGGTATTTTAGGGCGACAAGTCTTTTATCGCATGAGTGTAAATCAAGTGGGTTTTTATCTGATTGAATCGTGTGTTACGGCTTAGGTTCTTGCAAATAGTAACGGAAGTGATCTTTTCTTACATCTGTGATTGTTTCTAAAAACCTCCTCGACTCGGTTACTCAGGTGACATCGAGCCAGCCGCACTCAATATTGGGAATGCATCCGTATACTGCTGGATCAAAGTCCAGCATCGTGGTGCGCGCTTTTTTAGATGATGCGTTGACCTGCGAGGTTGTGGACGTGTCGGTGCCAGAGGGGCCGCGTTATCCGTTGAAACGTTTGACGGACGACGGTTTCTTTGAAGGGGTGATTCCTCAGCGGCAGCATGTATTTGCCTACCGCTTAAGGATCGAGCGCTATAATGGCGAAATTCGCCAGTTCTACGACCCATATAGTTTTCTGCCTAGCTTGTCGGACAATGATGTCTACCTCTTTAACGAGGGTAATGAGCACCGAGCCCACTGTAAGATGGGTGCTCAGTTGCGTGATTTAAATGGTGTGGCAGGTGTGTCGTTCGCCGTGTGGGCGCCGAGTGCAACGCGCGTTTCGCTGGTCGGTGACTTTAATCATTGGGACGGTCGCTACCATCCGATGCGGAGTCTCGGTGGATCAGGCATCTGGGAGTTATTCGTGCCTGGGCTAGAAACTGGAGCCAAGTATAAATTCGAAATCGGTACGCAGCAGGGAGATTTTCCATTGTTAAAGACCGACCCGTATGGCGCTCGGTTTGAGTCGCCTCCTGGTAATGCATCGATCGTTTGTAAAGTGGATGGTTATGAATGGCATGATGCCGACTGGATCAAGCAGCGTGAATCGACGGATTGGGCGAACGCGCCGATCTCAATCTATGAGATGCATTTGGGATCATGGAAACGGGTCGTCGAAGATGCCAACCGTCCGTTGTCTTATCGTGAATTAGCGAGTGAACTAGTCGTTTATTTGAAGGATATGCACTATACGCATGTTGAATTCATGCCGCTATCGGAGCATCCCTTTGATGGCTCTTGGGGTTACCAAGTGACTGGTTTTTTTGCGCCGACTTATCGATTTGGCGCACCAGAAGACTTTATGTACTTAGTCGATATATTACACCAGAATGGATTGGGTGTGATTATGGATTGGGTGCCAGCCCACTTTCCGACGGATAGTTTCGCGCTCGGTCAATTCGATGGCACAGCGCTGTATGAGCATGCCGATCCGCGGCAAGGCTTCCATCAGGACTGGGGTACTTATATTTTTAACTTCGGTCGCAACGAAGTCTGCACTTTTCTGATCGCCAGCGCATTGGCTTGGTGTGAGCGTTATCACATCGACGGCTTGCGCGTCGATGCCGTGGCGTCGATGCTGTACTTGGATTATTCTCGAGAAGAAGGGCAGTGGATCCCGAATCAGTATGGCGGACGCGAAAATCTCGAAGCAATTAATTTTCTGCGCCGCACCAATGATCTGGTGCATCAATATTATCCTGGCACGCTGATGATTGCTGAGGAATCGACCGCATTCCCTGGAGTGACTAAGCCGACATCCGAAGGTGGCCTCGGCTTCGACATGAAGTGGAATATGGGCTGGATGCACGATACTTTGGAGTACTTTCAGAAAGATCCGATTTATCGGAAATTCGAGCATCACCAGCTTTCGTTTGCGATGCTCTATCAGTATTCCGAAAATTTCACACAGGTTTTTTCACATGATGAAATCGTGCATGGTAAGGGCTCGATGATGCTGAAAATGCCAGGAGAGCCGATGTCGAATAAGGCACGTCAGCTTCGCTTGCTGTATGCGTTTATGTGGATGTGGCCAGGCAAGAAGACGCTCTTTATGGGCTGTGACTTTGGTCAATCCGCAGAGTGGGCCCACGATGATAGTTTGGATTGGCACCTGTTGGATTACTTGGACCATCAAGGTGTGCAGACCGTGGTGCGTGACCTCAATCGCATCTACCAACAGATTCCTGGTTTTGCCGCGGGCGATAATCATCCGCACGGATTCGAGTGGATTAATAATTCGGACGCAGATAACAGTGTTTTAACCTTCCTGCGTAATGGCACTGAGAAGACCGATACATTGGCAGTCGTGGGCAATTATACACCCGTGCATCGAGAAGGTTTCCGAGTGGGTGTGCCATATCCTGGATTCTGGCAAGAGATTTTAAATACCGATGCCAAAGAATATGGCGGTCTTGGATTTGGTAATAGCGGTGGCGTCGTTGCCGAGGAGATCGAGTGGGATGGACGTCCATATTCAATTAAGCTAGAATTGCCTCCAGTGTCGATGACTGTCTTTCGTTCTCAGGGAGAGGCATAGTCATTTGGATAGATTCTACACCTCAGTTTGTCGAGGGCCCAAATTGAGAGCCCTGACCGTGATGTATATTACCAGAAAGGTGGTGAGTTCTTTTCGTTCTTGTTCTTCGTGTTCTAGAGATTCTACTGTTGAGCTCGTAGCGCAATGAGTCGGATGATTACTTTGGCGTATCAGGCGAGTTCAATTCATACATTGGATCTACGTGTATTTCCCTTGTTGCTTCTTCGGGATCACCCTGTTCATTAAGTTTAACTATGTCCGACGCACATTCCATTACCGAACTTCAAACGAAACTTACTCATTTGGAGCATCATATCGCTGAGCAAGATGCGGAATTTTATCAATTTGCAAAGCGCCTGGATGCATTGAGCCAATTAGTGCAGCTGCAGAAGACACAGCTGTCTGCCTTGTCGTCTGGAGGAGTGGCTGGTGCGGGTGATATGCCTGCTAATGAAAAACCGCCGCATTATTAGGTTTCTGCGGGGCTTCGAGAACACCGCTTGCCGACTTTTGTGCGTTGTTGGACTGCTGGGCGTGAGTTGCGTTATTCCTTCGCGAGTTCTAGCGAGCGTGCCTTAGCAGCGGCGAGTGCTTTGTCCACGAGTCCGCGAAAGTCATTGTCGCTGAATACCTTGAGTGCGGCAGCAGTCGTGCCGCCTGGGGAAGTGACCGCGTCGCGCAGTGCTTCGGGGCTACCTTCACTTTCAGCCATAAGCATAGCTGCGCCTAGGAGGGTGTCGATGGCGAGGGAATGGGCCAATGACTCGTCGAGTCCGCAATTGATGCCTGCCTCGCGCAGGGCTGCGGCAAACTCAAATACATAGGCGGGGCCACTACCGCTGAGGGCAGTGACGGCATCTAGGTCCGCTTCGTCGACTTCGTGGAAGTTGCCGAGAGAGCCGAGGATCGCTTCGATGATTTCTTGATCCTTAGGGCTGAGCGGATTTTGCGGTGTAAAGGCTGTGACGCCGGCACCGATTTGACCAGGAGTATTTGGCATGGTACGCACGACGTTGCGCGCATTGCAGAATTTTTCACTAAGTCGTGTGAGTGGTGTGCCTGCCAGCACGGAGAGGACGAGTTTGCCGT
>Ga0066605_10001390_pt1 | contig 16001 bp, 11 predicted proteins | sample SaaInlLV_DNA_10m_FD_60385 | JGI IMG/M metagenome (GOLD analysis project Ga0066605, IMG submission 60385) | Marine microbial communities from expanding oxygen minimum zones in the Saanich Inlet - SI075_LV_DNA_10m | ecosystem: Environmental > Aquatic > Marine > Unclassified | place: British... | reverse complement strand
CTTCGCCTTATCCTTTTCGGCCTTTGAACTGGCCGTGTATAGAGTAAAGTCATCATTAAAGACGGCTCCCCAATGTAGTGATCCATACTGGATCGAATGCTCGGTGATCACCTTATACTTAAACGTCTCAATAGGTTCACCGACCTTCCATACATTACTATGCTGATTTTTCATGACACCATTGGGGTAAAATCGACGAGTAATACTAATACGCTTCCCCTTTCGATATTCATGCGTCTTCCATTCGGTCCCGACGAGCCAATCCTTGAGCTCAAGCTTCGTTGTCGGCAGAGGGATATGCACTGCCTCACCAAAGCACGCCGAGGTCACTGTGATTGAAAGGAACAGGGTAAAATAGCTCAGATTTTTTTTCATAATAGACATCACTAGTGTCCAGTTAAGGACTGGCTGAGGTTTTGTAGGTTGCTCATTTTAAGCGGCTAATAAATAAAAAAAGGGGGCATCACGTTGTGATTGACTTCATAAGCGGGTCGACAGCCAATCCCCATAGAGCTGCTCGACGGCCTTCTGCTCATAGACGTGCGCACTCAAGTTCAGTCGATAACGAAAGGTGGCCGACGCGCCAGCGGGTATTTTAAAATCGCCGCTGCCCTTCGGCTTTTTTTCAAAGTAAGACTGTCCGGTGGCGTTGGCAGCAAAGAGTCCGTAGTGCCGCGCCATCCACCAAGTCGGGTGGCGTGGATTCTCGGGGTGATCAAAGATCGCAATGCTAGCCGGGCCCGAGGCCAACTCGCCATGAAAGACGCACCACTTTGCCCGTGTGCCCCATGCTTTGCGCCCAGTCACGCCCTCGCTGGTCGCTATCTTGCCGGTGGACAAATGGCGAAGTTGCTTCAAGTGAGTCTGCATTGTCAGCGCCTCGGGCACACGGATCGCAAAGCTGCCTTCTTTGGTGTCGCCCAGGATCAATGCCTTGTCCTCGGGTGCATAGAGCGTAATGGAGTAATCGATCCAGCGCATTGAGGCATCGCCACCAAAGCCAACCGATACCTCGTCGTGAAAGAGTTCGGTTCCATCGGCGCACTTCCAGCTATGCCGTGCTACGATGCGCGCAGCCTTCGCATTAGCTTCGAAATCAACGAACTCCTTCAGCTCGATACGCTCATTGTGCCAAAAGTCGGCAGATTCGGCCTCCCCTTCGAGCCGCACAGCACCGTGTGCGTAAAAGAGTCCGGTATGGTGAGGGTGGTCTTGCGACTCGTTGGCCGCAGCACTTGCATCTAACGGCCAGCGCCGTGTGCTGTGCTCCCCGCTCGGCCCCAACACCGGAAAGAAGCATGGGCGACGCTCCGCAAAGCGGTATTCGGTAAACGGCTCGCCGTCGAGCGTGACCACAATTCGGTCATCTTGCCGTTGAAAATCAACTGCGGCAGCATCCACCGTATCGCAGTGTATCAAAAACACTGATACATAGGCCAGACACTTTATAACTCGCTGTATGATCTTCATCACTAAACAAGCTCCGGCACGGTAAACTCAGGGCGGCAGACCGGGCGCACGAGGGGCGCCACACTCTCCCCCTTAATACTCACACGAAGCGGATCGATTTGCAGGGACTGACCAACGCGATATTCCGGATCATCGATCCCCCAATTCTTTAACTGCTTTGACTGGTCTTGCAGTATGCGCTGCAAGACCGGATGACTGCTCAGCTTGGGCAGTAAAGCACTCTCGCGTGCATTCGTGCCGGTGCGCAGCGAGACATTTGCGAGATGAGCCACCGCCGAAGAGCGCTCGGCGCGTTCGATACTCACGCTCAAATCCTGACTGCGCCGCGAGCGCACTGCATCAATAAAATTCTGCTGATGCAGCTTGCCCCCGTCTCCGGGAAATTTAGTCAAACGTGTCTTACCATCATCGCCTACAACATACATGCCACCTCGACCGCCGCGCAACTCGCCACCTTCGCAGCGAACGATGATCCCCACACGAGTGCCATGACGTGCGCCGGCAACGTTGCGCTCCGGCGACAGCTTCAAGTCATTGACTTCGATGATGCAGGGGATCGTGTTTTGCTCGAACCAGGCCGTGTGCAAGTTCGGGGTCTCGCCAGCATCATTCCAGGCGAAGCGGTTACCAAAGGAATCCATCGACGTCGGCAGCTTTTCGCCTCCCATCACCCAGCAGGCCATATCGATCTCATGTGGCGCCTGATTGCCGATATCACCGTTGCCGTTGTTCCAGACCCAATGCCAGTCGTAGTGAAAATTGTTGCGCAAGATCGGTTCATCCTGTGCCGGCCCCAGCCAGAGATTGTAGTCGCAGGTGCTTGGCGGAACCAGTGGTTGAGCGCGGCGTGGGCCAATGGAGTCGCGGTTGCGAAAGCAACAGACATGCACGGACTCTATCTTGCCGAGGTTCCCCTCATGCACATAGCGGATGCCCTCAATCGGCGCAGGATCAGAGCGGTTCTGGAAGCCGGCGGCAATCACCCGGCCCGAGGCCTTGGCGGCGGCCACTAACTGTTGCCCTTCCCAGATGTTGTGCGTGACGGGCTTCTCAAGATATACGTCCTTACCGGCTTGCATCGCATGTATGGCATGTAATGCGTGCCAATGGTTCGGTGTCGCAACCACAACGGCATCGATATCATCGCGCTCCAGTAAGCGACGATAGTCCTGATAACGATCTAGCTGATTCACATCAACCGGCACCTGCTTCTGTGTCAACTTGTGTAGGAAGCCATCTACTTGAGCGGTATCCGGATCACACAACGCGACGATCTCGCAGTCCGGCACGAGGGCAAATTGCCTCGCGAGTCCGAATGCACGTCGACCACAGCCGATCATGGCTAGACGCACTCGGTTGTTCGCACTGATCAAATTGGAGGCTCGCAGCGGCAATGACGCCGCGGCAAGGGATGAAGCGAACAGGAACTTGCGTCTGGATACTGAGTGCATGATCAAGTTCTAAATCAACGCTTACTGAAACGCCGGTGCAACGTAATCCGCAAAGATATCAAAGGGAGCTTTGCGGCCGGCCTTGCGGTTATTCGAAGTGAAGACCGCAACGAGATCGAGGTCGGGCCGAATAAAAATAAACTGCCCCTTGGCGCCGCGGCCGGAGATCACGTAGGGCTCATCGGCGTCCTCTTGAAAGCCGACGGACCACCACAGGTAGCCGTAACCGCCCATGTGCGGGGAACTGTGATACACTCCAGTCATGGCCTTCACATATTCCTCGGAAAGGATTTGTTTGCCGTTAAAGCGTCCTTTGTTCGCAACCATGAGCCCGAGCTTCATCATATCGCGCGAGCGCAGGTCGAGGCCGGCACCGACTGAATGCACTTTGGAAGCACCCTTCTTTTGCCAATGATAGTCCTCGATACCGAGGTCTTTAAATAAAGTTGCCTCGGCATACTCCGTCAGGCTCTTTCCGGAAACGGCACAGACCAACATACCCAACTGCAACGAGTTGACATTGCCGTATTGAAAGTCGGAACCAGCGCCCTCGGCAGTGGCGTGCATCAGGAGCTCAGAGACTTCGGCCTGTAAGCCTTTCTTAGCTTTGATCTTGGGCTTCTCCTTACGAGTCCCTGCCTTGAGCCCACTACGCGAGCTCAACACGTCGTGCACCGTGATCTTCGCCACGCTGGGATCGACATCCGCTGCGCTGATCCACGGAAAGTAATCGATCAGCGGATCATTCAAGTCTTTGATCAAACCCGAGTCGTAAGCGTAGCCTGCCAGACAGGCGGTCACACTTTTGGTGATCGACATCAGGGTGTGCGGCTCGTCGATGTGGCCTCCGTGAAAATAGTCTTCGAAGACCAGTTTGCCACCATGGCTGATCAGAATACTGTCGATCTGCTTCCACTCCCCTGCGGCTGCCAGCGATGCCATCTCCATGATCTTTGCCTGGTCCGCAGGAGTCGATTCGATCGGCGCGATTGTCAAACCGTCGCCGAGGTCTGTCGGAATCGCATAGACGGAGTGGTCCCGCTCAGGTGCCTTGGTATTGGAAGGAGCTTTGTCAGCGAAGGCGGCCTCCTCATTGAAGGCAGTGCCGTCTGTCTGAGCGGGAGCAGTGGTTGCGAAGCTCACGCCTAGCAGCCCTGCGAGGAGAATGGAGTTAGATATCTGTATCATGGTTTTACGGTTTTCAATGAATTCGGTGCGTTGAGCACACGCGCTTTCGCTTGGGTCACAGCCAACTCGGTCGGGACGACAATCTGCGATGAGGGTGCTCCAACAAACTCGATCCAGTTCGCCACCTCTGGCCAATTAACACCCAAGTGTGCGTTGCGAAGACCGTTAGCCGTTATCCAGGAGGGCTCATTTTCGGGGCTGGAAACCTGCATGGCTCTGAGCGTCAAACCATCAACATTTTCAAAGTAAGCCATGTGTGCGCGACTTTTCCCCGCGGCGGTGAACGATACATTTTTGAGGCTGAGGTCGTCAGCATGTCGAGCGAATAGTCCCCAAGCGTTGAGCGTATTAAACATACGACTTTGCGGATAAGCTGAGGTCTTGGTCCCCACGACCCTCTCCGCACGCGGGCTGTTCTTCTTGCCACCAGGCTCGGGTCCAAAGGCCACATCAATATTTTCCAAGCTCACGCCTTCAATGGAACGCGCCTCACTACCGACGAACATCAACGCCCACTTCGCCCCCGTTGCTTTGACATTACGAATCGTAATATCTTGCGCGGAACCGATGGTCAGCTGCTTGGTATCTCCTTCGATCTCGCGCAAGCGGTCGCCAAGGATGACCGAGATTGGGCACGAGGTGTCGGTGATGGTGACGTCTTCGATCAAGACCTTCTCGATCCGTGCACCATCCGAGCTGTAGAGTGCAATCGCATCACGTCCACCGATGATCTCGAGATTTCGGGCGGTGACATTGATGAAGCCGGAATACGACTCAGTGCCAAATTTGAAGGCTGATTTCTTACTGTTGAGCCGACAGTTCGTAACCGTCACATTCTCGCTCGGTTGATGTGAGGTATTCTTCAAAGTAATCGCGTCGTCGTGGGTGGTGATATCACAATTGTCAATGACCACATTGCGGCTGCCATCGACATTGAGGCCATCATCATTCTTCATATAGTTCTTAATCGTAAGGCCGGAAATTTCGAGGTCGTCGCACCGATAGAAATGCTGGGTCCACATCGACGCGTTCTGCAGCGTCAGATCTTTAACCACGACCTTGCTGCAACCGTCCAGACGAATCAAAGACACTCGTGCCGACTCAGAGGAGCCTGCTTTATAAGCGCTGTCTTTACCATCGATCGTGCCCTGACCAACGATGGCGACATTCGATGCATTCTGCGCATAGACCATCGCACGGCGCTCAGGGTAATAGCTTAGAAAATCCACCGGCACGTAAGGATAGTCCTCCTTACTGCCGGTATTCATCAAAGTCGCGCCTTCGGCGATCTCGAGCGTCACACCGTCTTTCAACGTAATCATCCCAGAAACGACGACTCCTTGATCAATCATGACACGCCCGCCCCCCGCAGTCGCGACTTGGTCGATCATGGCTTGAATCGCAAGAGCATTGTTCGTCGCTCCATCTGCAACGACCCCCTCTTTGGATGCAGTCAGAGTCATGCCTAATACTACAGCGGGGAAGCTTAGAATGGAGATTAGAACAAATGGTAAAATTCGATAGCACATAATGTTTACGGGGGCTTGAGGGTCTATTCAAAGTATTCGACCAGCGGATACTCGCCGAGCGCATTGAGCACCCACCAAGAACTGGTGCCGCCACTGTCGTTATTGCCCGGCAACCCATTTGGTCCCGGAGCAAACTGCTGACTCATGACTGCATCCACCACTTTCTGCTCACGCTCGGGCTTAGTGGACCAACGATACGCATACGGCGTCTCCATGTCGCACTCATTATTCAAGCCTTCGAAACGGCTAGGACGTTGCAGGCGCTGAAAGCTATCACCCGGATTCGGATTCACACTGCCATCTTCAATATCCTTAAAGCCGAAAAAGGTATCCAAAAGCTCAGTAAAGGCAGCCTTGCCCCCCGCAAGCTTCACACGCTCCTCCATACCGTAGTGCGGACGGAAGGAATAGTTCCAGTGATTGCCCTCGTAATACTTGCCTTCTTTGAGCAGTCCGGTCTTCGGATCGTAAGCGCTCTTCCAGATTTCGCGCATCGGCGCATAGCGCTCGTAGGTCGCGGTATCGCCTTCCCCCTTGGCGATGTAGCAGATGGCAGCAAAGGCCGAAGCCACGTCCAGGGTATGGGTGAGCGAGAGGCCCTCGACCTGCCCATCGTCCAGAATGTCTTGCACACGCTCATTCGTCGCAAACTGCTCTGTAAGCTTAAGAACACGTTTCCAATCGATACTAGGCAACTGCTGCCGGTAGGCATCCGCTAAGACAATCCACTCCATCCCGGTCGCCTGCCCCTTGAAGCGACCAAAGGCCTTTTCCCCCGTCTTCATATAGCCACAGGGAAACTGCCCGTGCGTCTCCATCGCGAGGATCATGCTCTTCACAAATTCACTGCCCTCAGCTGGATAATAGCGGAAAACCAAAGGCAATTGCGTCTTATAAATATCCCAAAGCGTCGAGAAATCAGTGGTAAAGGGGGCGTCGGGCCACCAAGGGCTTTCGTTCAGACAGAGGCTTGGCTTCGTCAAGGAGTGATAGAGGTTCGAATAGAACAGCTTTGCATCGCGTTCGTTCTCAGGCTGGTAAGGAACACGCTCCAGCGCGGCCGTCCATATTTGCTCCGAGTGTGCGCGGGCCGCATCAAAATCCGCAGGCGCTTCGTCTAAATTACGCTTTGCCTGATCCAGTGAGCGAAAGGAAAAAGCCACCTTCACCTCAACCGTGCGATCGGCCTGTAAATCCATCACATAATCAACATAAAAAGGGGCGGGTTTGCGCCGAATCTTATTTGCAAGAAAGGAGGCTTGTGTATCCGAAACCTCAATACGCTCATCGCCCTGCCCATAATAAGCCCCGGCACCGCCGGCGCTCACCTCGATGACATAGAAATACGGGAAGCCCTGATCCGTGAACATGCCACCGATCCGATTCGGCCCCAGCTCTTTCGATTCAAGATAATGCACCTTCTCCGACTCTTTACCAATACCAGCTGACGTTAACTCGACCAACAACTTCGGTTCGCTCATGCCAGCAGGCAAAGTGTAGCGATGGTAGGCCACCTTAGTCGACGTAGTCAGTTCAGCACGCACACCGGTGTCTTGAATCGTGGCGGAATAATAGCCGGGTGAGGCTTGAATATCCGTAAGCTTATAGCGCTGCTCACGTGCCTTGGCACTATAGCCGTCCACTGGAATCGTGCGCAGGAAATTATAGTAACTCAGAATCGCACCGGTCCCGGACTGTTGAAAGTGCGTAAAGCCATAGGTGGTATCACGTAGCTTTTCGTCATACTTAGCCGGCCCCCTGGTGGTCTTCTTATTATAGCCTGCCCCGGTAGGATAGGCCTTGGTGTAAGGCACCACCGACACCATACCGAAGGGCAACTGTGGCCCGGGGTGCGTGTTACCGGTCTGGGCTTTCTCCCAGTTCCATGCAGCCACGACACCCTGTGGCGGAGGCAGATCGACGCCTGCCTGACCGTAGAACGGATCGGCATATTCAAGAACCGTCGCAGCAGGCAACGACGACGCAGCGAATGCGACTAGGAATGAGGAAAGAAGCTTTGCTTTACGCATAAGTAGATTGGGGTTGATTCTGGCTTAACGAACTGGTTCGAGGCGGAATGAGAATGAAGTTTCGGTTGGAGGGACAAAATATTCGTCGCGGGTCACGGCTGCGCCGGTGCTACCGTTGCCGAGCCCACAGTTGGCCAGGTCGAGATTCCAGTAATGTTTGCCGGTCTTCTCCAACTCATAGGTATGCCAAGCTTCAGTCAGATCCATGTCCTCATAGATGCGAAGACTGGTTTCCATCGGCTGGGCAGCCACCATGCGGAGTCCGCGCCCCTTCGTGTTGGTCGCTTCAGTCCAGCGAATATCAGTCATGTTGCCATGCTCTTGAGGCACTGGATAGGAGACGTAAAGCTCCTGGGCGCTCTTGCTATATTGGCCGATAAAGGAACCGCGATGACGATCGTTGTAGTTTTCGTAAGGTCCGCGACCATACCAGCTCATCTGATCCATCGAATCAGGCAACACCACTTGGGTGCCAATTTTCGGGAATGAGAAAATAGAACCGAGTTTCCCTTCGAAACTGTGTAATTGGTAGCTAAAATCGATGCTTCCATCGGCATGGACCGTCGTCTGTGTGGTCGCTTTGAATGCGCCATCACCCTTGAAGCTGTGCTCGACGGTCATGACGTTCTCTGCAAGCTGAGCAGATTCGACACTCACCTCGAGGTTGGAGAGTCCGGCGCGCTTCCATTGCTGAGCAAACTTACCAGAAGTGTCGCGAAACTTATCTTCGTAGGCACCGTCATTCTCTGTTGGCGGACGCCAGAAGTGTAGGCGTGGCCCGGCGACAAAGAGCTGCTGCCCTTTGGCAACATAGTTTTCAAGCAAGCCGGACGCAGGGTTGAAAGTCACCTCAAAGCCCTTACCGGAAAAGACCGTGCGCTCGCCCTCCATGCGCATGGAGGGTGTGTCGGATTCGTTAGCCAATACCGGAAATGTATACGGCACAACAGAGAGCTGATCACCAGCCACACGATGGCCCTTGGGAGCCCACTCCGCATCAGCTTTAGCGACTAAATAAAGATTCAGCAACCACTCTGAGTCGGCAGCCAACTTTCGCCTGTAAGGCATGGGGATCTCCGCAGTCGCTCCCGGAGCGGTTGCAGGTAACTTGAGGGCTCCTTTGCGGTAGACTTCACCGTCCTTCAACAGCTCCCACGCACAATCGAACGTATTCAGATCAACGAACGAATTCTTGTTCTTGATCGCAATGATCCGGGCATCTTCATCGGCCCAACGAATGGCTGCATTTTGATAGACATAGCCCAGTTCAATCAGCTCGCCGGAAATCGATAAATCAGCAGGCACCACCCCATTTAAGCAGTAGTTGCCCGAGGTTTCGACCTCACAGAAATCACCACCGTAACCGATATAAGGAACGCCCTCTGCAGTTTCGGTCAGGAGTCCTTGGTCGACCCAATCCCAAATATAAATCCCTGGGAGATTCGGATACTTTTCGATAATCTCCATCGCCTCGTAGAAATTCCCTAGCGAATTACCCGATCCGTGGAAGCCCTCACTACGTAAATACGGCTTATCGAATCCTGCCTGCGCGATACTCTCATAGCGTTCCAGAGTGTAGTAGCGACGACGACCGCCCGTTTCAATCCCGCCGGAGATGATGTCGTATGGCATGGGCGGCTTGTTGTAATGGTAAGTCGTCGGGCGCGTAGTGTCCATCCGCTTGGTCGCCTCGTGCATCGCCACCAGGTTGGGTCCATGGTGCGCCTCATTGCCCATGGACCAAATAATCACGCAGGGGTGGTTTTTATCGCGCTCGATCATGCGCTCCATCCGTTCAACGTGCGCTTCAGTCCATGCCGGATCTTTTTGGATGCCTTTAACACCATTGCTCTCCACATTCGCCTCATCCATCACGCTGATGCCGTAGCGGTTGCACAGCACGTAGAACTCGGAACTGTGCGGGAAGTGAGCTGTGCGGACCGAGTTGATGTTGTATTGCTTCATCAACTTGAGCTCCTTTTCCAGGCGCTCTTGAGAAATCGTGTGGCCGTGCACTTCGTCGTGCTCGACACGATTGACGCCCTTGATCGTGACCAACTGCCCATTCACGAGAAACTCAGTGCCATTCACTTCGATCTCACGAAAGCCAAACTCGGTGCCAGTGATCTGCTGCACCTCTTCTGCATCCGACAAACTAAGCAACAGCGGATAGAGATTCGGATCCTCCCAGGTCCATTTGACAGGATTATCAAAGCGAGCGTCGAACTGGAGGGCTCTCTCCTCCCCTGCGGCCAAAGTTGGAATGTCAGCCTCAAACACTTTGTCGCCGATCTCGGCCCTGAATGTCCGCGCTGTGGATGGGGCATCCCCATAGTTTTTAATCGCGACCTCCAACTGGAAATTTGCATCGCGATAAGCTGCATCGAGGTCCGCCTGGGCAAAGAAATCGCGAATCGCGACATCGGGCGTCGCATAGAGCCACACATCACGATAGAGGCCGCTCATACGAAACTTATCCTGATCCTCAAGGTAACTGCCGTCGCTCCAGCGATAGACGCGTAGCGCCATGCTGTTCTCTCCTGGCTCCAGGAACTGAGTGAGATTAAACTCGGCAGGCAGACGGCTGTCCTGCGAGTAACCGACATACTGACCATTGACCCAGAGTTTAAAAGCCGACTCGACCCCCTCAAAGTGCACGAAAACCTGACCTCCTTGCAGCGAATCATCGACCGTGAACGTGCGGTAATAGCAGCCTGTTGGATTGCCATAGGGCGATTCAATCTTTGGAAACACGTCCAGATTAAAGCTGGCGGTATCACGGTTAATGTAGATCGGATTGCCATAGCCCTTGCGCTGCCAATTCGAGGGCACCTCGATCAGATCCCATCCAGAGCGATCGTAACTGGCCTTAAAGAACCCTTCCGGACTTTCCTCCGGCGTGCGTGCCCAATTGAACTGCCAATCACCATTGAGCGACTGGAGAATCGATGCCTCGCGCTCAAAAGTCAGAGCCGTTTTCTTGCTCGCATACTGATGCGCATACGCACGCGAAGGCTCACGATTTTGCTGCAAGACCGCTGGATCTTCCCATATCGCAGCTGCCGAGAGCTGAGTTTGGAAAATTGGAAAACCGATTAAGCCTAATAAGGCACAAACGCTAGTCTGTTTGATAGTCATAAAAATGTAGGAGTCGAAAAATGCAATGGGTTGGATCAGGGCGCTGGAATATAAGTAGCGAATTAGCCAGTCTTCGCACACATAATCTGCTACACGACAGAAAACACCACCCAGAATATGTAAATCTTTACAAGTGAGGTTTGAAAATCAACCCTAAACGCGCATCAAGCCAACAAATCCCAATCACTCTTCTTTTTTAGAGGACTTCTTTTTGGATGATTTCTTCTTTGAGGACAGCTCATTCCCTCCGCCCGCCCCAGCGCGTTCGGAAATGACGATTTGCTCGTCGATTTGTTCTGGAGTCAGTGATCCGCCATGGAATTGATTGAGCATGTAAGCAGTCGCCTGATAGGTTCCAGAGTCCTTTTTGAATTTAGAACTACAAACAACAAACACTAACTTAGTGTTTTCGGGGCGCTTTCGGCCGCCCTTCTTCTCCCAAGCTTCAAAAGACTTCTTGGCCGTTTCCATATTCTTAAAAGCAACCTCAGGCTCAACGATCAGATAGACGGTATCGGGAGCTGGCTTCAGACCATAGGCCTCATTGAGTGCCCCAAAATAATTCGTTCCAAGCACAAAGAACTTTTTATCATCCTTCTTCACTTGATCATAGGTCTTCGCCTTGGCCGCTTCCGGATTTTCAATCCCGTCCAGCACCTTTCGAATCTTCGCAAGGTCGGGACTCTGTCCCGTCAACCACTCACCTTTTCGCACACCTTTCGGATACCAAAAATCAGAGCGCGTTGGGTTTTTATCCCCGCCAATCCCCCTCATTCCGCCTTCACTCCCACCAAAATAGATCAGCGCGAACTGCGCTTCGGCTGCCCCCTCCATCTGATCCATCGTTTTAAATAACTCACTTCGCGTAAGATCAAACACTCTCGCAGCGGAGTGTGAACAATCGAAAAGAATCGCCACATTGCCACCGGACGACTCCATCCCAAAGAAACTGATCCGCAGCGAATCGGCTACCGCGCCACCGAGGTCACCGAGTCCACCGCCGAAGCCACGGCCGCCACCTATCGTCAGATTGGAATCATCGATTTCGATCGACGGGACAGACATGTTCTGAGGATTCTGAACAGCCAGTGCCTGGGGCCGGGGCATGCTTCGCTGTGCCCGCTTATTGGTCGGCGGTGGCGGTGGTGGCGGTGGCGGCGGTGTTGCTACCACCACTGGTGGCGCCTCAAACTCCGCCTCCGGCTGCAAGACCTCGATGATCTTAATCGCGGCAAGGCCGCCGAGGCCGAGGACGTGCACGACGATACTGACGACAATGACGATAAATACCGCACCACGCTTTTTTCGGGTGCGCAGAGGTTTGCCCAGTTCTTGTTCGTTATGAGGGAGTGACATGTTGTATTGAAAGGTTTTGCGTGGCGCTACATCTGACTGAAAGAGACGAATTTCAATTTCGCTTTGGCACAGGCATTCAACACATCGATGGAGCGATAATGTGGTGAATACGCATCGGCCTGAATGGTGACAATGGTCTTTTTTTGCAATCGGTCAGCGGAGGCTTTCAAACCGCCGAGCATGTGTGTGAGACCGGTCAGCTCGCCTACAGGGGCATCGCCGGTGTCACCGCCATTGAGCAATACGGTGCCGTCGGGTAAAATATCGACGGTATGCTTGGAAGGCAGCTCGGGGGTTGCTGCTGGCGCTGCTTGGGAGGGCAGCTGAATGCCCAGATCGGCCTCTTGCTTGATCAACTCGGTGGTGACCATGAAGAACACGAGCATGAGAAACACCACGTCAATCATGGGGGTAAGATCGGGCTTTCCAGCGCTTTCGAAGACGTCGCTTGCTTTCATAATCTGAATTTAGAGGTCACTCTGGTAGGTGGCAAAGATGATATCGTTGATACCGTTCGCGGCACACACGGTGAGGACTTTATTGACGTGCTGGTGCTCAGCCATACGGCCCGCACGAAGGACGATTTTAATATTAGTGTTGCCAGCGACCACCTTAGCCAATCGGTCCGAGAGCTGTTGCTCGCTGAGCTCTTGGACGTCGAAAAAGAAGCGACCTTCACTGTCCACAGAAACGGTGAAGCGGTCTTTGATGTCTTTCGGGATGGCTGATTCTTCCGCGACGGCGAGGTTGAGATCGAGTTTGTTGGTGGTCAGCGCACTGGCCACGGTCATAAAGAAGACGATCAACAAAAACACCACGTCAATCATGGGGGTCAGGTCGAAGCCTTCGTCTCCCTGCGGGACTTTATAGCCATTTAAGCTCATCAGTATCAGTGTGGTCTGATGCTGCGCTACGCACGTGGGTTACGTGGCGCTTGTGGAAGTGTCCTGCCGGTGGCAGGCGCATTCGAGCGCGTGCCATGCACCAAGTCGCCATGCATGTCGTCGAGATACATCGTCATATCTGCCACCAGGTTGCCGTATTGATTCTTAAAATAGAAGAAGAAGAACATGGCAGGGATACCGACCAACATACCGGAGGCAGTGGTGATCAGTGCTTCTGAGATGTTACTGGCGAGCACTTCAGGCTGGCCCATACCAATGGTTGCAATCGAATCGAAAGCTTTGACCATCCCCGAAACAGTGCCGAGTAGCCCGACCATGGGCGCAATCGAGGCAATGATCGAGAGGTAGTTGATCACGACGAAGGGCTTGGCGAGCTCTTTGCTCGAGCCTGCTTCCAGACGTTGGCGAAATAATTCTGTGTCGACGTGGCCACCTTTGACGGAATCCAGACCGTGGCTGACGATGCGTGTGAGCGGGGATGGCTGCTCCTCACAAAGAGCGGTCGCTCCCTGAAGGTCCAGCGTGTTGAGCTTGTCGCCGAGTTGGCTGGCCACTTCGTCATCGAAGAAGTCCTTTTTGCGCAGAGCAATGAAATTATAAATCGTCAGCGCGAAGGCAGACATGGAGAGGACCCCGAGCGGATACATGGCCCAGCCACCTTGTTTCACTTTGGTGAATAGGCTGTTGGAGGGTGCGGCTGCTTCAGCCGCGGCTTCCTCGGTGGCGGCTTCGCTTTGGGCAAAGGCAAAAGTGGATGCGCCGATAAAGAGCAGGCCGCAAAGGAGAGTTCGGATGGTGTGATGTGTCATTTTTGTAAGTATGGCAGGTGGTTGATTTAAAGTGATTGGGATTCGATAGCGTCCCCCTTGGGAGTTTCAGACGTTTCAGTCAGGAGAGCGGTATAGGCACCAGAAGGGAACAGCAGTGACATCTCGTCGAGTATGTTTTGGGCAATTTTCTCGCTGCTGAGATTGGAATAGCTAAGGAAATTGAAATACAGTCCGACCTGTTTAAAGCTACTGTCCGGTGCGACTTCAGCGAGAGCATGCCCCAAGTGCAGCAGCGCACGACTCGGGTCGCCAGACTGAAAGGCCTGCACGCCGAGCACGAGTTGCAAAATGCCGCGGGTTTCGGCATCATCCGCATTAATCCCTTTGGCTTGAGCCATATAGCGCTCGAATCCTTCCGCATCGTTGAGTTCGAGGCAAAGATAGGCACAGCGCAATACCACCTTCTTCCCTTTCAGGTCGGATGCGCCTACTGCCGAGGACTTGAACAGTCGCAAGGCCGGCTCAAACAGGCGCTCATCTAACAGACGCTGAGCCACCTGCATGGTTTGAGCGCGTGATTCTTCAATCGGCCTGGCAGCGACCAGCTGGTCTAACAGATTCAAGGCCTTCTCACGTTCGCCAGTGATGAAGAGGTTCACCGCCACGGTGTAATAGTTCTTCACGATTCCCGCAGGGCTACGATCCAGTGCCATTTTTTGCGACATGTCATAAGCAGCGAGCCAGTCCTCGGCCTGGATGCTCGATTTAATATATTTATTAATCAAGATATGGATATTGGTCGAGCCGGGCTTGATACTGGCCATGGGTAACAGTGGCTCGATCTCCGGGCGAAGGAGTTTCACCCGCTTGGCAGGATCTTGATGCGAGAGCGCACGATTCAAGGACTCAGTCATCGGCAGATTAATCTGGAACTGATCCATGTGATCCCAGCCCATCATAATCGCACCATCACCTTCGAGCATTTCAATTTCAATACCTTCGCGGGTGGGATGCACAAAGCGCGCTCCCATTGGACCGCTCTGCTGAATAATTTCCAGTCGAACCGGCTTTAGACCCGTGTAGTCGGGACCTTCATAAGTGGAGGCACCTTCGGCCAAAAGTTGCAGTGCCACAAGCAGAGGCAGCAAATAGAGCGCCAGGCGCTTATATGTGGATCGATGACATGTCATTATTGGAACTCCTTTCCGATGAGTGCTGCCCCTTCGGTATCCTCTAATCCGGGAGTCAACTTGTAGGCGTCATACGTCATTTGCACGCTGGCAGTTTCACCCATCAATTTGAGCACTTGAATGTCTTCGTAAAAAGCCATCGCCAGCTCTTCGTGAAATCCGGGGTAGCCCAAAATAATGCGTTCAAAAAAGCCGTGCGCCTCGGCGTATTTTGCTTCGGACACGTAGGATCGGCCTATCCAGAGCAATGCCTCTGCATGCATCTTACCACGCCATTCGTTGCGATGCAAAATGCCCTCAAGTTCCAAACGTGCGGCCTCATTATTATTACGACCGACCTCCATCTGTCCGATCTGCATCGAAGCCTCACCGGATTCCTTTGCTTGTGCGAAGCGCTTGATCAATGTGCGGTAGGACTCGATCGACTCATCGATGCGTCCTAAGTGCTGGTAGCACTGCGCCTGCAACAAGTGAAACCCCAATTCACTGGGTGTATTAATGAAATAAAGGCGATCGGCCTCCAGGATCTCGACCACAGGTGCAGGATTTGCCTTGGCGTGTTCGCTAAGAATCCACAACTGCCCCGCCGCCCCGAGCGTGGGCCATTGCGCTTGATCGTCCCATAGTTTCAGCAGCTCAGTGGTCGGCGCCAACTCTGGAGTTTCCACCTTTGCCAATGCGGTCCGAATGCGCACTACCAAAGGCATATTCATATGCACATGGGCATCTGTCAGAGCATGCTCCAGAAACGCATCAGCGCTTTCGACCGGAATGTCTGCATTGAGCGCTTCGATTTGAGACTCCAAGCCATCGAGTTCGCTGACATCCTCCAACACGGCTTTACGGAACTCGTTGTCGCGCACGAAACTCTCTTGCACCAATACATCGATGGAGTCGTGCTCCTTGAAATAACGATATTGCTTTGCGCGATCCTCAATCAGCTCCTTCAGGAGCGCAGAATCGGTTTTGACTAG
>Ga0066605_10001383_pt1 | contig 16051 bp, 13 predicted proteins | sample SaaInlLV_DNA_10m_FD_60385 | JGI IMG/M metagenome (GOLD analysis project Ga0066605, IMG submission 60385) | Marine microbial communities from expanding oxygen minimum zones in the Saanich Inlet - SI075_LV_DNA_10m | ecosystem: Environmental > Aquatic > Marine > Unclassified | place: British... | reverse complement strand
GAGGTTATTTTATATTTTAATATTTTTTAGTTTTTTCGGCTTTTCTCAAACAAATGAGGTTTTGATTAATCAGGCTCTACAAACAGCAGAATCTCAAAATATCACAACAAAGTCTCAAGCAATTCAGGCGCTAGAAGCTAGTGGAATGACAGAAGTTCAAGCAAGACAATTAGCTGCTCAAAGGGGGGTTAGTTACGATGAGTTGTTAAATGATTATTTCAGTGATGAAATTAATGTAGATTCCAATGCTGACCCTGACACTTCAATTCTTGAAGAGGAATCCATATCAGATGATAATGAGTTGATTGAAGAAATTGACAATACTAATGAAGTTTTAGACAAAACTCAAGAGCAAGTTTATTTTGGATATAATATTTTTAAAAACAACCCTTATCTAAACAAAGAATATTTACTTGGTAATATTGACGAAGGATATCTTATTGCTCCTGGAGATGAGCTAAGAATAATTACTTATGGAGATAACTCTTTTGAACAAAATGTTACTGTAGACAGAAATGGAAACATAAATATTAGTGGATATGGACTGTTTTTTGCCTCTGGAAATTCTTTTAAAACATTGAAATCAAGATTAAAGATTTTTTTAGGTAAATATCTTTCTGGATTAGCTAGCACACCTCAAAAAACTTTTATGGATGTATCTCTTACACAACTAAGACCTGTGAAAGTTGTTGTACTGGGTCAAGTAAATGCTCCAGGGCCACATATACTAAACACCTCAGGTTCAGCCTTGTCTGCTCTTTACGCAGCTGGAGGAGTTAAAACAAGTGGAACGCTAAGAGAAATTAAGATTTACAGAAATAACAAATTATTTAAAACTATTGATCTTTATGACTACATAACCAAAGGTCAACTTAAAGAAGATATTAGACTCACCAACAATGATATTGTTTTTGTAGATACTAGAAAAAATAGTATTTCAATGGATGGCGAAATTTATAACCCCGCTATTTATGAACTTACAGAAAAAGAAGATTTAGGTACCTTAATTGGTTATTCTGGTGGATTACCAGCTACTTCACAAACCACAAAAGTTAATATAAGCAGAATTACGCCTGCAGATAAGAGAACCAGTGAAAATGTAGCAGATAGAGAGTTAATCACTATAGACTTTCAAGAAAGATTAAGATCAAGTGAAAAAATAACTCTATTTGATGGAGATAAAATTACGTTTTTTCCAATTTTAGATTTAGAACTAAACAAAGTAACTATTTTAGGTCATGTATATGAACCTGGGGATTACTCTCTAAGTACTTTTAAAAATCTAAGATCTCTAATTTTAAATGCAGCAAAGGGTGCAAAACCAGAAGTTTATCTTGATAAGGTTGATGTTACAAGCCTTATTGATGGCGTAGAAGGAACTCAATTATTAAACAGCTATAATTTATCTGATATAATTTCAGCAAAGAATGATGTAGTATTACAAGATTTAGATGAGGTTAGAGTATATAGTAATTTAGAGATTGAAGGGGATAAAACAGTCTCTATAAGTGGTTATGGAATTATTGAAGATATAAAAACTGACTCTATTGGTAATATTAAAAATATTGGAAAAACTTTAAGGTGGAAAGAAAATATGAGTGTTTACGATCTTATTTTTAGTTATACTGAGATAAATAATCCAGAATTTCTTGCAGATTTATTAAAGTCTAGAATTGATATAAAAAGATACAATAATGAAACAGGAGATTTTAATACTGTAAATCTTAAATTTAACAATTTAGAAGAATTAAAGTCTACTCTACTTTTCCCTAGAGATAATGTTAAATTATTTAGTACAAGTACAACAAAAAATATCGATAAAAAAGTTGGAATGTATGGTCTTGTTAAAAATCCAGATATGTATGATCTTGAAGAAAATATGTATGTTGAAGATCTACTACTTCTCTCTGGTGGATTTTTAATAAGTTCTAATCAAGAAAAATTAACTGTTAACAGGCTTGAGTTAGATCCTTTAAATGAAAGAATTATTAGAAAATTTAATGTGCAAATCGATAAAGATTATTTATTAGGCCTTAAAGATAGACCTGACAATGGTTTTATTCTAGAGGATAATGATATTGCAGTTGTACAGCAAATACTAGGCTACGAAGAAGTTGTGAGAATCGATATAACTGGAGAAGTTAATTTACCACAAAGTGTAGTTACAGAGTTTAAAAGCTCAAATTTAGGTGATTTATTAAACTACGCTGGGGGACTTACTAAATATGCCAATCTAGATGCTTCCTTTTTAGAAAGAGATGGAAATATAATCAGTTATAATTTTAAAGAATTAGACTCAGAACAAATATTTGAAAACGGTGATAAAATATATATTGCATCCAACAAAGGAATTGTCACAACCACTGGGGCTGTATCAAATGAATCTACTTTTATTTGGAAAAAAGGAATTAGCGCTAAAAAATACCTTAAAAATTCTGGAGGAAAATTAAATAAATTGGGAGGTAAATCATATGTAGTTTTACCAAATGGTAAATCAAAAAGAATAGGGTTTCTTAAAAATCCTATTGTTCTACCTAATTCAGTTATCATAACAAATTTTAAAGATATTACTGATGGTTCTGGGATAAGTAAATTCTTAACTGAAATTACTAATACATTCTCGTTACTAGCTACTACTTTAACTACTGTATTATTAGTAACAAAATTATAATTCATATGAAAGAAAATCAAGTAAATTCATATAATAACTCAGACGAGGATTCCATAGACATTATCGCTCTTTTAAAAACTCTTTGGATTGGAAAGAAGGTAATACTAAAAACAACTATATTATTTTTTGTTATTGGATGTGTTGTAGCTTTATTAAGTCCTGTAGTTTACACTTCTGAAACAACCTTTGTACCACAAGTATCAGAAAATCAAATGTCATCTTCTAAAGGAAGTTTAGGATCTTTAGCTTCATTGGCTGGAATTAATTTAAATCAAGGTTCATCAACTAGTGATTCTTATTTATCTCCTCTACTTTATTCTAAAATCGCTAACTCTGATGAGTTTTCGCTTAAACTAATCGAAGAAGAGTTAATTAGTTTAAATGGTGATAAGTTTACTCTAAAAGAATACATGTTATCAGTTACCAAATCGAATTTCATTAGTTCATTCAATCTAATTGGATTTATCAAAAAATATACGATTGGTTTATTTTTAAAAAATGACAATGAACTTAAAAATAATAAGTTAATAAATGGTTATAATTTTATTAGCCAAGATGAATATGATTTAGCAAATAATTTTAAACAAAAATTTTCAATCGAACTAAATCAGAAAGAAGGATATATAGAAGTGACTGCGATAGATAAAGATGCGTTTATAAGTACTCAGCTAGTGAAAATTGTTACGAAAAATCTTCAATCTAGAATCATTGAACTTAGAACTAATAAAATAAAAGAGCAACTCGAATATTCTAAGAATCAATATGAATTAAAACAAATTGAATTCAATATTTTACAAAATAATTTAGCCGATTTTAAAGATTCAAATAAAAACATTTCTACCGCAAGATTCATGTCAGAACTTCAAAAACTTGAGTCTGAATATCAATTACAACAAAATATATTAATAACCTTAGCAAGTGAGTTCAACAATAATAAAATAAAACTTAATAAGGATACCCCTATTTTTACAGTAATAGATGAAGTTTCTGTACCAAATGTAAGATCTGAGCCCAAAAGAGTTGAAATATCCCTGACTTATATTTTTTTAGGATTAATACTTTCAACATTATATCTTTTATCTAAGAAGCCTTTAGCTAAAATTCTTAAAAATTTAAAAGAAGTTTAAAATTTTTAAAGATTAAGATTAATTATGACTATTTTAAAAATAATCTTTTTATAGTTATTCTTTCTTTGTTATATAGATATTAAGTAACAGTTTTTATTAAATTCTTTCTCCAAAATTGTAAAAAAGGTTTACGCCAAAATCATCTTTTAAATTTAAAATCAGCTAAATGGATTAATATATTTATGTTTACTAAAAGAAAGTTGGAAATTTATTGACCAATAATTTAACGAGACGAGACTCTATAAATCCTTTTCCTAAATTTACTAATATATTTATTATAAGTTAATATTTATTTTTTTAATACAACTCTCTAACGAATCTCTCCAATGAGGTATTATTATTTCATAATCAGATTTTATCTTAGACTTATCCAGTACTGAATACTTTGGTCTTTTTGCTAATGTGGGATAGTCTTTAGTTTCAACAGGGACTACTTTGCAGTTAACATTTCCTAATTCCATGATAGCAGTTGCAAATTCATACCAAGAAGTGACTCCTTCATTAGAGTAATGATAGATATCTCCGTTGTTATTTAAGTTCACTGAACTTTCAAAACATAAAATTTCTAAACAAGTTTTAGCCAAATCTCTGGCATAAGTAGGAGTCCCTATCTGATCAGAAACAACATTCAAAGATTTTTTTTCATTACCTAAACGTAACATAGTTTTTACAAAGTTATTTCCATTAGAAGAATACAACCAAGAAGTCCTAATAACAATTGCATCAATATGACTATTAATAACTGTCAATTCTCCAGCTCTTTTTGTTTTACCATACACCCCATTTGGGCTCACTAGATCTGACTCTTTGTAAGGTACTAAATGGTTTCCGTCAAACACATAATCAGTAGAGATGTGAATTAATTTTCCATTAATTTTCTCAAGGACATTTACAAGATTAGAAACTCCCGTTGAATTAACTTGTTCAGCTAGGTCTGCAGCTTTTTCAGCTTTATCTACTGCTGTGTAGGCTGCACAATTAATGACAACATTGATGTTATGATCTGTAATAAATACATCCAATGCATCAGCGTTACAAATATCTAGTTCTGGGAGATCTTTAAAAATACAGTCTATCTTATCATAATTAGTTGCTAGCTCTTTAATTTCAGATCCCAGCTGACCGTTTGACCCTGTTATTAACACCCTCATGCTTTATATTTTAAAGGGTGAATTAAATTCAGTTAAAAATGGAAGTTTTGCATCTTTTTCTGAAACTAGTAGTTCACTTTTACTGAGACCCCATTCAATATCCACAATTGGATCGTTCCAACGAATTCCTGCATCGTATTTAGGTGCGTAGATATTATCAACCTTGTAGGCAAAAATTGCTGATTCGCTTAATACCAAAAAACCATGAGCAAAACCTCGAGGAATAAATACTTGTTTTTTATTTTCACCCGAAAGCTCTGTGGTAAAATGCTTTCCATAGGTTTTTGAATTCTTTCTAATATCTAGTACAACATCCAACACTTTTCCTTCAATACAGCGAACCAATTTAGCTTGTGCAAAAGGAGGTTTTTGAAAATGTAAACCTCTTAAGACTCCTTTAAAAGATTTAGAGTCATTGTCTTGTACAAATGATACTTTACCAATAATTTCCTTAAATTCTTTTTCATTGTAACTTTCAAAGAAGTAGCCTCTGTTATCATTGTATACTGTAGGATCTATAATTACAAGTCCTTCTATGCTTGTTTTTGTAAACTTCATCCTATTTTACAATCTTAAAGAGATATTGTCCATAGGAACTCTTAAGTAAAGGTCTCGCTAACTTTTTTACTTGATCCGCATTAATATAATTCATTCTAAAAGCAATTTCTTCTAAGCAAGCTACTTTTAATCCTTGACGTTTTTCAATAGTTTCAATGAATTGTCCAGCTTCCATTAAAGAATCGTGCGTACCAGTATCTAACCACGTAAAACCTCTTCCTAATAATTCTACTTTTAATTTTTTTTGTTGTAAATATTCTTGATTTACTGATGTAATTTCTAATTCACCTCTGTGTGAAGGTTGGATATTTTTGGCAATTTTTACCACGTCATTGGTATAAAAATATAAACCAACTACAGCAAAGTTAGACTTAGGATTTACAGGTTTCTCTTCAATGGAAATCACATTTCCTTCTACATCAAATTCTGCTACTCCATAACGCTCGGGGTCATTTACATAGTATCCAAATACAGTTGATTTTCCTTCGGTTACATTCTTTCTAGCATTTGTTAGGATACTTAAAAACCCATCTCCATAGAAAATATTATCTCCCAGGACCAAACATACATCATCATTTCCTATAAATTCATATCCAATAATAAAAGCCTGTGCTAAACCATCTGGACTGGGTTGTTCTTTATAAGTTAAATTTAAACCTATTTCTGATCCATCACCAAATAACTTTTCAAAATTTGGTAAATCTTGAGGTGTGGAAATAATTAAAATTTCTTGAATACCCGCAAGCATTAATACTGATAATGGGTAGTAAATCATTGGCTTATCATACACAGGTAACAATTGTTTAGAAACCCCTTTTGTAATTGGGTATAAACGTGTGCCACTGCCTCCGGCTAATATAATTCCTTTCATGTATCAAAGTTAATGATTCTTTTTAAAAAAGTCTAGTTTAAAAATTGAAGTTGGTGTATATTTTAAAAAAAACTAAAGTTTGAATTCGCAATAAGTATTTTAGGACACAATTTTACTGTAATTTTAAGATTATTTACATGGAAACTTTCAAAGAATTTATTTGAAAATTTTTTGATTTGATTTTCATCAATTACAAGGAATTCTCTCCAGGTAGCTGTAAAATCATTAAAAAAATTGAAAAACCTAAATTTAATTTTTAAATTTCTGAAGAATGGAATTTATTTAATTTTGAGATAAAACTACTTTCATTATTATTGATTTCAAACTTGTTAATTCAATTTTTTCTTGTTGTTTTAAATCAAAGTTAGAAGTAACATAACCTATCCCATTATGTTCCCCATTTTTTATGGCTACAAATGCTATGTAAGATTTAAATTTTTCTAATTTTAAATTTGACTCTTTTGAATAGATTGAATCATTTTTGTGTACATCATTTGGATAAACTAACTCAACAAATAAGCTAGTCCCTCTATTATCTATCTTAAATAATTTAATATCATCTTTAGAAGCATAAAAACCATTTAATAGTTTCTCGGCTTTACTAGTATCGTTTTCATTCTTAAATTTAATCAAAAAATCTCTAGACATTCTTGGTAAAATTTCGGAGAAATTTTTAATACCAATAATTTTCGCAAACCTAACATGATCTTTGAGGCGCCAATAAAATGTTAAATGCTCATGTGGCTGTTGATGTAAACCTGTTGCTAAGATTAGTTTAACATTTTTTATCTTTAACAACTTACCAATCTGATAGTCATACTCTGAGAGAATTTGAATTAGAGGATCAAAATCATCTGAACAATACCATGTGGGGTTTTTTAAATCTCCTTTATATGCCTTTGAATTAAATAAATAATGATGCTGTATATGTGCGCCTGAATTTAAAAATAAAGTTGAAAAGTCAGGTTTATGTTTTTTCCATAGAGTTAAATGGACATCAGCAAGTAAACTATCAAGAACAACTGCCTTAGCTCCTGGACTTTTTACTTTGAAAACAGTTTTTATATAGTGAAACCACCTAGAAACCGGCACATAAAGTAAAAGTCCGAGACCCAACGAAATCATTGATTTAATATTTAATTTTGATTTCGCATTATCATTTACCGATTGATGTACTGCTTGATACAATGCTTTTACTATCCAATTCCCAGATGGATTCGTTTTAGTCCAAGGATCGGGAACAAAAAAAGATGGATTTTTCAAGCGATTCTCAGCGTTAAAGGGAGAAACAGCACCAACAGAAAGACCTTTAGCTTCCAACTCTTCAAATATCTGAGAAAGTTCAGGATTGTTGATAATATCACCTAAACGAAAAATATTGTGTTCTTTAAATGTTTTACCTGAATGTATAGTTACCCATTGCACCCATGGCTCTAAAAGTTTATACTCATTTTCTGAAACTGTTAGTAGAGGGGGTTGTATTTCAAATATTTTTTTGAAATTAAGTAATAAACCTTGATTAATATAAAAATTTATATAATCAAAATTAAGTTCATTTAAACCGAGTAAAATAGTTTTATTTTTCATAATTATTTATCGACTTTTAAGTACCAATTAGCCATATTCTGTATACGATCTTTTACAGAATATTTTTGAACATAACCCATATTTTCTATTTTTTCTGACCTATAGTCTGTAGGCGTTATAAATTTATAAATTCTCTCTCTTGTAATTCCAAGGTCTTTTTGAAATAAAAATGAAATAAATTCAAAAAATAAAGCAATAAAATAAGCAAACCTTAAAGAAATAACTATTTTAGGTTTTGAAAATCCATCTATTTCACTAATATAATTAATTACTTCCTTTAGTTTAGGATACGGTTTGTCCGTACAATTATATATCTGTAAACCTTCTAATTTACTCAAAGTAAATATAGTTATTTCAACAATATTTTCAACTGCAATCATTGATTTTATATAATCACCATTACCAACAGAAATTGGAAGCTTTTTGTTCAATTGGTTTAATAAATTATACATATTGGCATAATTATTCTCACCATAAATAACTGAAGGTCTTAGAATGGTTAATCTATTTTTATTTGGATCTAATTTAAACCATTTAATAAATAAATCTTCTGATTCCAACTTTGTTGCACCATATGGATTATTAGGAACTAAATCAGCTTCTTCTGTTTTTATTATATTATTATGTCCGTAAACTGATACAGTACTGTACATAATAATAGATGTTATACTTAAATCTTTAACTAAACTTAATAATTTATCACTCACAGTAACATTATCTCTGAAAAAATCTTTATAACCTAAATTATAATCACCTTTTGCAGCGGCTAAATGAATTAGAACATTAAAATCAACATCTTTCAATGATAGTTGTAAGTTTGAAAGGTCGCTTGATAAATCGTAACAAAAATAATTCTTTCTTATCATTTTAATTCTATCTATACAGTAAACATCATGGTTGTTTTTTTGTAATGATTTCCTTAATACTGAACCGACAAAACCCTCAGAACCAGTTAGTAATATTTTCATTTTTTAATAGTTTAAATTATTCAAATCTTATTAATGATATTAGAGATAAAGATCAAATGTTTTATTTTAAGAAAAATTGTGATGTTTTAATGATATATCTGTATAATATCATTTTTGTAATCTGTAAGTTAGAATAATTGTTCTTATTTAACACATGTATAAGCTCAAAAAAACTTACAAATACTCCTTTGTATGTTGTTGATGCTCCACCAATTCTCATGTTGACTATAACATCATTAATGTACTTGATTTTTAAATGCTCATAATTAAAACATCTTAGCATAAAGTCATAATCAGCAACTATTTTTAATTTACTATTAAAAACACCAACTTCGTTGAATATTTCTTTTGAAACAGTAAATCCTGGATGAGGCGGATGCCAGCCTTTACTAATATTCTGTTTTTTAAATTTAGAACTTTTCCATAATCTAACTATTTTATTAGTGTCTGCTTTGAAAAATGAAATATCTCCATAAACCACATTTAGTGAATACTTATCAATTTCATGCATAAGATTTTGAATGGTATAAATATTTTTAAGAACATCATCTGAATTTAAAAACATTATGTACTCACCACTTGAAATAGAAATACCTTTATTCATTGCATCATATAAACCATCATCTGGCTCTGAAATGTAATTATCGATTATTTCTTTATAATCTTTGATAATATTTAGTGTTGAGTCAGTAGAGCCGCCATCAATAACTATATATTCAATATTATCATAAGACTGATTTTCTATTGATTCAAATGTTTTTTTAATGGTTTTTGAACTATTAAAACACACAGTTATGATGGAAATTTTCATAATTTATAAAATATTTTAACTGTATATTTTTTTATAATATTCTTGGTACTCACCAGACGTTACATTGTTCATCCATTGCTTATTTTCTAAATACCATGAAACAGTTTTTTCAATTCCTTCTTCAAATTGTAAAGAAGGTTCCCAACCCAATTCATTTTTTAACTTAGTAGAATCTATTGCATAACGAAAGTCATGTCCTGCTCTATCGTCAATATAAGTGATTAATTTTTCAGAAGTACCTTCCTTTCTACCTAACAAACGATCAACCGTATTAATCATCACTTTTATTAAATCAATATTTTTCCACTCATTAAAACCGCCAATATTATAGGTTTCTCCTAATTTTGCTTTATGAAAAATAACATCAATCGCCCGTGCGTGATCATTTACAAATAACCAGTCTCTAATATTTTCTCCATTTCCATACACAGGTAAGGGTTTGTTGTTTACAATATTATTAATGAATAAAGGGATTAATTTTTCAGGAAATTGATATGATCCATAATTATTTGAACAATTTGAAATAACAATAGGTAAGCCATAAGTGTCATAAAAAGCTCTTACAAAGTGATCTGAAGATGCTTTGGATGCTGAATAAGGAGAGTGTGGATCATATTTTGTAGTTTCTGTAAAAAATCCTTTGTCACCTAACGAGCCATAAACCTCGTCTGTTGATACATGATAAAATAATTTATTTATAAAATTACCATCCCAAAATTCTTTTGCTGCTTGTAGTAAACTAAGAGTACCCATTACATTGGTTCGCGCAAATGAAAAAGGATCTTTTATAGACCTATCAACATGAGATTCTGCAGCTAAATGTATTACACTATCAATCTGAAAATCTTCGAAGACTTGCTTAACTTTTTCTAAATCACAAATATCAGCTTTAACAAAGCTATAATTTTCGTTGTCTTGGATATCTTTTAAATTTTCTAAGTTACCTGCATATGTTAAAATATCCATGTTAAAAATATGATATTCGGGGTACTTATTAACCAATAATCTCACCAAGTGAGATCCAATAAAACCAGCACCTCCTGTGACTAAAATATTTTTCATATTATATTTTTTTTATACATTTATTAAATTATTAATTACATCATTCAAAGTTTAGGAAAATTTTAGACAACAAAAATATTATCTCATAAAATAAACATCATTATTACATATAAATTCTTTTCCAGTCATAAGTATTTGTGCTAAAACATCAATAGTATTTAAAACATTATTTATCATTATTATGTGTTCTTTGAGGGTTTAAAATTAATTTTTATACGGTCTCTGAAAATAAACCATCTTAATCTTAGACTTAGTTGTTTTATCTTTTTAATAAAACCTTTGTGTAAATAATCTACTCTACCACTGACAACAAAATTTACTCCAATTTCTTTATTGCATTTTCTTAGATTTAAGATATAGGGTATATAAATAAATAATTTTAATTTATTTGATAAATATGTAAAATATGAACTAATATTTGTCCTGTAATGATTTGTATCTAATTGTTTTAAACTTGCAAAATGATAAAATATTAGGTTTTGGTTATTTACCATAACTTGTTTAGTTTTTGAATTAAGATTGACATTATATCTACCTACGTTCCAAGGTGCCAAATTAGCTCCAATATGCCTAATTGTATGTACTCCAGAATACATTTTTGGCCAATAATTTAAGTATTTTTGATCTGCAAACTGTCCATTTTCTAGGCGATCATAACACCAACTAAGACAATCAATTCTCCAATCTTCGAGACATTTTCGCCCAGATTGATCATTCCTAAATGAAATCCACCCTACGTTATATTTTCCATATTTTTCATATAATAGCTTTCCTAAAAAATTAAATTTATGACTAATTATTCCTATAGAATAATCTTTTAACTCTTTAAAAATTGGTTCTGGAGAAGAAAAGAAATATAAATCTGCGTCAAGATATGTAAGTAACTCAATATCTGAATAATTCTTAAAAACAAAACTACAAATTGCTGATGAACAAGTAAAATAGTACTCTACTAATGATCTATTTAATTTTGCAGCTTTTAATTCTGGATAATAAATTTCTAATTGTTTAAACGATATTGGAATAATTGACTTGTTTTTATTTTTCTTAATAAATTGAAGACTTTCATCATCCATACAAAAACAATAGACAGTATATGAATCAATATATTTATCTAGTGAATCAAACAAAGATGATACATGAGGTAAATAGTTTATATCGAAAAGGGTACAGTAATTTTGTTTCATTTTAAAAAGAGTTTAAACATTCAATTACCTTAAAGATATCATCATCATTATGAAAATAAGAAATTGGTAAACTAAGTGTTGTTTCGTGAATCTTTTCTGAAATTGGGTATTCGCCATTAATCAATCCGCTAACTGCTTTCTGTTTATTTGGAGCAATAGGATAATGTATTTCAGTTTTAATAGCATTTTTTAACAAGTATTCTCTCAATTTGTTTCTTTCTGAATGTCTTATGTTATAAATATGAAAAACATCAAAAAAATCTTTATCTATGGACGGTAAAATAAAATCTTTTTTAAGATTCTCAAAATACAAATTTGAAAGCCTTCTTTTGTGTGCATTTATTTCGTTTAGTGCCTTGAGTTTTATAGTCAAAAAACCAGCTTGAAGTTCATCCAGTCGAGAGTTAAAACCAATATAATCATTTACATATTTTACTTTAGAACCATAATTTCTGAGAGCTCTAAGTTTTTCTGCAATTAAATCATCGTTTGTAGTTATTGCACCCGCATCACCTAAAGCACCTAAATTCTTTGTAGGGTAAAAGCTATGTGCACCGATATCTCCAAAAGATCCCGCTATTTGACCCTTGTAGCTTGCTCCATGAGCTTGTGCGCAATCTTCTATAACTTTTAATTTATATTTTTTTGCAATTTCTAAAATGGTGTCCATTTCGCAACATTTACCATACAAATGAACCACCATGATTGCTCTAGTTTTTGATGTTATCTGTTCTTCTATTTTAGCAGGATTAATATTATAAGTTTTAATGTCTGGTTCAACTAAAACAGGTTTTAACCCATTTTGTAAAATAGAAAGTATAGTTGCTATATAAGTGTTTGAAGGAACAATAACTTCAGAATTATCAGTGAACTCATAACAACGCAAAGCTAAACTTAAAGCATCTAACCCTGATGCTAATCCAATACAGTTTTTTGATCCTACATAATTTGCATATTGATTTTCAAAATTTGTAACATTTTTACCTAATACATACCAACCTGATTTTAGAGTTTTATCAAATTGTGTTTTATAAGCCTCAAAAAAAGATTTATTAAGCTCTCCTAAATTTTCATATTCAATATAGTTCATTATTTATAACGTGTATTATGTTTCTAAAATTTAAGTATTTCTTTTTATTGCAATTATTATATTATCTAAATAAAGATCATTATTATTAGGCAAAATAAATCCTAAAATTAAACCTATTAAATTTATTGGAAAACACAAAAGTGCAAAAATCGCTGACCTAAATACTATATTCCAACTGTAAGTGATCTTGTACAAATAGCCATTTAATAATTGAAATAAAACTCCAATATTTGAACATGATTTTTCTGACAATTCTATTTCAAATCCATTCTTTTTTAATAGATGATGTATTCCGAAGGAGGAATATCTTGCATAATCATATGGTTGCTCGTGTTCATCCCAAATAAATGGAACAGTAATAAACAGTTTACCATTTGGAGTCATCACGCGATTGATTTCTTTTAATAACTCATCTGGATTAAAAACATGCTCCAAAACTTCACTTAAAAAAATGGATTCATAAGTTTCTTTATCAAAGGGTAAGGTTCTACCATCATATGAAAATTCAGCTTTAGTAGAAGTATGAACAGTAGAGCTAATTTCTAGCCCTTCATATTTGGTGACATTTCTAAAAAGATATTCGTATGGTTTGTCACCACAACCTATATCAATTAAATTTCCACTAAATTTTAAAGCATGCCTTTTAATATGTTTATATAGGTTAGATCTTGCAATATAAAATGGATTAATTATTATCCCTATAAGTGATGGTTTAAATAAAATATTAGTTAATTTTTGTCTTGTAATCATCATTTCTTAAATTAAATTATATATAATTAATTGTACGGTAAATGTATATAGTCGTCAGAATCATAATATTCAGATGCAAAAACCATCAATATACAATTTTTAGAGAATTTATCCATCCAATGATAATCTTCTGGCTCAATAATCAGGCATTTTGAGGGAGAATTTAATACGATTTTTTTTATTGGCTTACCTTTTCCGGATTGAATGTTAATACGGCATTCTCCTTGGATTGCTACGGCAGCTTGTAGCGTTCTTTTGTGACGATGAAAACCCCTTTCTGAATTATCAACTCCATAGATGTAAAACACTCTTTTGATGTTAAAAGGTATAATTTTTTCAATAACTGTTAAATTTCCCCTTTTGTCAGTGAATGTTTCTAAATTAATTATTGATGACATAGTTAGATTATTTATTTATTTATTACGTAATTAATAGCACTCATGAATCCATTAACCATATGATTAGGCGTTCTCTTTTTATCATAAAACTTTTTAGCTTTTATACCCATATCTAAATATTTTTTTTTGTTGAAACTTATATCTAAAATTATTTTAACTAAATCAGAGTTGCTAACATATAATATCCCTGTTTCATTATTTTTAATATTTAATCTTTCACCCCCTGTTATTGAATCAAACTTTGTTATAAAAGGCACTCCATATCCCATGCTGGATAATACAGAAAGACCAGCTTGATTAGGTGAAATACATGCAATTGCATTTTTAAAATAATTTTGCAATATATTGTTATCATAAATAGCTCCAAGTAAATTAATTTTATCATTTAATTTATTTTTAACTATCCATTTAATAATACTTGGCATTTCAGTTCCATCACCAATAACATTTAAATTTGGAATGTTTGAATTTTTTAAAAAGGCTTCTTTATAAGCATATAACAATTCTATAATTCCTTTTTCTTTGTAAAGAGTTCCTACAAACAGAATACTATCTTTCAAACAAGTACTAAATTCATCATTCTGTTCATGGGTTATTTTAACAGTGTTAGGTGCAACAAATAACATTTCTTTTTTAAATTTATTTTTAACGAATTTTTTAATAGGATAAGAACTGTAGAACAATAGAGCGTCAGAATCCCTTAGGAAGAAATATCTTAAAAAATCCCATCTGGTATTCTCATCAAATTTATTACTGTAAGACGCAGAGACTCCAATTGTCCAATAAATTAACTTAAAATTTCTTTTTATTTTTTTAGTTAACAATAATAGAGAAATCCAATGTAAGTCCGCAAAGGGAATAACCACGTCAAAGTTTTGACTTAGTCTGAAAATATTTTGTTTTGAAATGATAAATGGACCAAAATAATAATTATCCAAATATATTGTTTTAAACTTATTATCCTCAGAATTTGATTTACCACCATAGTGAGCAATTGTTAAATCAATATTTTCTTTATTTGATAATAAATTATAAATGGGTAAATTATAATGAGTTATCTTATTTTGAATAATTAAAACACTTGTTCTATTGTCTTTGCTCATAAATAATTTATGGATTATTAATTTTTATTGGTAAAAGATGTCCGAAAACTAGTCTTATTCTTTCAATAATTCCCAAAGGATTCCATTTTGAATAATAATATTTTCTGCGTGTATACATATACATCTTACCATCGGGAAAAGTTTTTTTTGGAAACTTAAAATGGTTCTCTTTCGAATTAATTAAGCTTAAAAGTTTTTCACCAACATGACTTACATTAAGATTATTATCAAAATAATTCTTAGCATTAAAACTCATTTTGGTTATTTTTTGTGGATCTGATAATAGTCTAATCATACATTCTGCCAAACTTTTATGATTCCCCACTTCACTTACTAAACCACAATCAGCTTCATTTACAATTTCTCTCATAGCGCTTGGACAATCAGAAACTACTGGGACAATACCAAATGAAAGAGCATCAATTAATAACATAGGACATGCTTCAGCTCTAGAGGGCATTGATAAAATATGACTGGTCGATAGTATTTCTCTAAGATCTGATAGTGGAATAGTTCCTTTCCAAATTATAAATTTTCCAAGTAGACCTGAATTTATCAATTTTTTTGGAGGTAATTTCTTGCCACCAATCCAAATAACTTTCCAATTATTGATTTTTTCTTTAACCAAAATTTTTAATGCTTTTAAAAACACATCATAGCCTTTAGTGGGGTTAAGTCCTCCAGCAAATACAATTGTTTTAAAAGAGTTGTCTTTTT